>ERZ1036435.6-NODE-6-length-230329-cov-11.755300_pt1 | contig 230329 bp, 135 predicted proteins | sample MGYA00514223_ERZ1036435 | MGnify/ENA primary metagenome ERZ1036435 (study PRJEB33795, sample SAMN09464927) | human gut metagenome | host: Homo sapiens | place: USA: Stanford, California | collected 2016-08 | study: EMG produced TPA metagenomics assembly of the...
GTATAAGCCTTAGCTTTGCGAGCTGGTAGTTCCTTCTATATCATCCTATTCTACTCTATATGCTTGGTATTACATTAATGGCGTTATATAGTCTGTGTGGTCTATAGTGCCTGACCCTTGGAGAGCCAGTAGTCCCTCTTGTCCTGCATGCTCAGTGACTTTTTCTCCCTTTCTTGGATCACGGGTGGTTCTTCATCCTCGGGGATGCCCATCAGTTGATCTATGCTGGTGTGGTTTCTTGCCTTGGCCTTGGCGTTGGTCTTGGTCTTGGTCTTGGTATTGGTATCGGCCTTCGCTATCTTTCTCTTCTTTACGACTTTCTCGACTTTCTCGACTTTGTACATCTCCTCAGTTTCTTCCTCGTTTGCACTTATATTGATGAACATGTCATCCTCGTCAGAGGTATCTTCATCGTCTGCATGCACTACGCGGGCGCGCTTCCTGTGGTAGTGCTCATTCTCTATGATCGCCCTGTTCTCCACCAGCGCCCTCTCGTCGTTGAAGTCCCTAGGGGCACCGCGGTACTTGATGACGTTTCCCAGGATGCTCTTGCCCACTCTGTTCTTGAACGTTGCGGCATCGAGCTCGAAACATTTGTTGACGAGCAGATCAAAGGCACCAGAGAAGGACTTCTTGATGTCACGGACATTGAACGAGCCCCGACTCAGATTGTTCGTTGGATCGCCAGGATCCTGTATGGCCAGGGTGAAGGAGGTCCTTGCAGGTGGATAGAACCTACAACTGGTCTTCGGCTTGTAAGTGGCACGGGAGTCATCAACACAGATAGCAACATCGTCGTATGCAAAGTTCTTACCGTAGAGTTCAAAGAATTCGATTAAAAGCACACCAAGGTTATCCAAGGGATCGATATCCCCAGTGATAATCCTTGGGTGAAGACGTAAAAACGAGAATACAAGACAGATGATACTGAACCCACCGAGACCTCCAGTATGGACATCGTTTAGTCGCCTAGCATGTAAAAATTGTTTGACTACTAACGTTAGTTCTCTTAGACCAGGAGTATCACCAATCCACTCTCTAATCAATTTTGCGGCTTCCAAACCGTTGGATCTTTCAAACGACACATCTATGTGTATATCAGACTCAGGTTCAACAAATTTTATGATCGGAACCCTTGATTTTGCTATTACCTCCACCCTAGTAGCTAGACCATCGTTCTTTAGATGCCTGGCCAACTCATATAGGTACTGTCTATTTTCTTTATCACCACTTTTACTATTAACCACACAGTCAATATCAGACCCTGGTAAATACATATCTGTTGCATAAGACCCAAACACTTGAAGGTCTGCATCTGTCCATAAACGTTTCACTGACCGCCGTATCTTCGCTATTGTTTTGTTTCTTGTTTCGATTTCCTCTCGGCTAGGTGATATATATGCAACAAAATCTCGAATCTCCGCTGTGAGCCAGTCTGATATTTCCTTCTGCTTCGAGTGATCATGATTTAGCAACCATGGAAAGTCTGCATTTAGTTCTCTCTCAGCATTTCTCCTTCCGGCTAATTCATCATCACTACTTGTGTTCCCACTGGATAAATAATCTTCTGACTCGTTATTTTCAGCGCCGCTGTTTTCATCTTCTGAACTAGAAGAAAACGCAATAAAGTCATCGTTATCTTCAAGCTTCCCACCACTTAGTTTTATATCTGATACTATCCCTTCATCACCTGAGTCAATATCTATTACAGGAATTGTATCATAGGAATCATTATGATTATCAGCCTTTGATTCACCATCGCTTTGTGTTAAATCGTCGTTATACTCGGATAATAAGTGAGTGCGATTCTCAGGATCGCTCAAGTCCAATTCCAAATTTTCATACTTGTTGAGAAACTCTTTGTTGTCATTGAAGACTTCAATATTACGTTGCAAAGCGTTAAAGGAAGACCTTCGTAGTCGTTTCACCCTGGCAGATTCCTTTTTTTGATACTTTGCAGCCTTCCTCTTAGATCTATCACCTCTCATTGCGTATATATAAGTACCACTCTGTTGGAACAATACCAATTATAATGATTTTGAGCTGTTTTCCTCCTAACACTGTCTAACCACTTTTCAAAACTGTATCGTACTATTATGGTAGTGCAGTTACAAAAAAAAACACCACGCACCTCTCAGTTCTATAATATCAAAATTAATATTACGTTGTTATAACGCTTGTATTATCAACTATATCCTAGATGTGTAGACCCTTTATGTCAAAATCATTTTAGGTTTTGCGTTTTTATTATGCGATGAGCATCTGCGATGAGCTGAAATTTTTCAAGAAACTTGCGATGAACTCCGTCATAATACGATTCATGATCACGTGAAGATAGATAGATGGCTATTTCACAATGCCATAACGGCCCATATGTTCTGGAATGACTTCCATCGCGGGCTAAGCGGTAGTTCAAGTGGTATAAACTTGTTCCTCAAAGATAATGAATGATTAACTATACAATAATATATAAATTGTTACACTTATTCTATAGGATTTCAGAAGGTAATTTACACTAGACTTGAAAACCTTATTTCTATCAGAATTGTGCTATATGCTGGGTATCATGAAGTTAAAAATAAAGATAAATTGGATAGGAAACTTGTGTTCGCCTGTAAAGTGATCGTTAGAACCGTGACGCTTTTGCGATTTAAGTTTTAGCATCGACGGATAATAAAATAAAAATTTGGGTATCATGGGGTGATTAATATTAAGAATAGACCAGAAGGAAAATGCAGTGCCGCTTTTATTAAATGATTGATAGCATTGCAATTGAGAAATGAAAGTAATGTATTTTTTTGAGTTTGTGACTCGAGTGGTTTCAAATGTTGCTCAAACTATACCAGTAGTCCGCGCCTTGTAAGTGCAAAACTTAAAGAAGCATGGCAACAGCAGCTAGAAGGGCAGCACCGAAAGTAGCGGAGTTCTTACCAGCGGCGTTAGTTAGTTGTTGCTGTAGAGTGGAAGCTTGAATTTGACCATCGTGGATTTGAGAAACAACAGCTGGGTTTGTCTTAACAGCAGATGTAGATAGTGTAGAAGACTTTTGTTGTTCAATAGAAGGACTAGCTGGAGCAACAGAGGATGGAGAAGCCTTGGATGATGGGGCTGGGGAGACTGGGGCGGCAGAGCTTGGCTTAGCTGGAGCAGCAGAGCTTGGCTTGGCTGGGGTTGCTGTGGTAGCTTGGATTTGACCGTCACCAATTTGAGAGATGACAGCGGCGTTACCCTTGGCAGCACTAGCAGAGTTAGCAGAACTAGAAACAGAAGCTGGCTTGGTAGAAACAGTGGTGGTGGTGTATGGAGTGGAAGTGGTCTTTACAGTAGAAACTGCAGAAGTGGTAACAACTGGGGTTGTAGTGATGTCAACGTATGTGACACCGTCAGAGACAACGGTACCAGCAGAAGCGACGGAAGCGGCAATGGCTAAGATAGAGGCAGTAGAGAACTTCATTTTTGATATTATTATAGTTGTGTTAGAATGAATGAATTGTAGTTGGTTAGGTAATTCCTGAGGTTTTATCTTTACAGAGAGTATTATTTCAAGCTGACAAAAGGTCGATTGAAGTCTGATTCGAATTGTAAAATGTCAAATAAATCTTTCACTTATATATTAATTTTTTTTTTTTGCAACAGTGAACCAAAATAGTTTCTCGATTGGATAAAACACGCTGCTGTTATCATTGTTATTGATCTAATGTAGAATGGCGATCAATCTTTAAATTGTAGCTTGCAGTACCACTAGAAGTGCTACTTGGAGGTCTAAGAGGTTAGATACTTTCAATGAACTTTTGGTGACGAAAATTTCAATGCTAGTATTGCTAGGTCCAGTTAACAAAGGACACTACTAGTACGTGAACTCAACCCGCGGTTCGTTCTAGCAGTTACCTGTTACCTGCCAGTATAATGTTTGATTTGGGATATATTGATTGAACAGCAACTGCAATGAGGAGCGAAGAGTACTAGCCCGGTAAACACGAAAACACTCAACCTTGGAATTGGAAGAAATTTTGCTGTAAAACTTAACCACGCAATACTATTCTAATAGATCCCTACACAGGTTAAATGCGAAACAAATAGATCAGATTCTAAGATTAAGTTTATCTCAATGTCCCTAGTGTTTCTTTTTGGTGAGGATTGTGCTGCAATTAGCACAGTCGTTATGCATTGTGGATCAGATCAAAAACTCAGAGTCCATTTTGTGCAGCTCTAAGAGGGACATTCTCGACCCTTTTCTCTATACAAGTGACGGTGTTCTGGAACCTAGTCCATAAGACCATTACCTATGATATTTTCGCGTCATAGACAAAGACTCAGATCAAAAGGACTCGACAGTTGAAAGAGATTAGCAATGCCTTACTGATACTAGATGGTTACCAATTACACGTCAAGAACCCATTTCGAAAGTATCTATCAGTGCAATTTGCCAATTAATGCTGATCAATTCAATTTTTTCCTGTCGAAAATGCGACGCGTGAATAATTGAGAAAAACCCGAAAAAATAATAAACAAAAAAAGTAATATAAACACGAAAATAAAAATAAAGACATTGTTTGGGGAACAACGGATTCCATCTAAGTTTATGATGATATTTCGCGAGTTCAAGACAATGGCAAATTCTTTTTTTGACAATATACCAAGATGATATTTAAGGAGAAACTTCTATTCTAGAAATAAAAACTAAATATACATTAAATTAGAAGATATACATATATGTAATAACAGTGAGTAATCGCGAGCACTTCCATATCTAAATACAAGTACCGACTAGAACACTTTTACCGACTCTTGTAGTTGAGCCCTCTCACCAAAATTCTGGTCCATGAGACTCCTGATTCACATATAGAAATAAGTATACTCAAACTGACTCTTAGTATCCGATTGAGGGAAACAAATGGGAAAAAACAAAATAAAGAAATGATTATTAATGTTAAATGCTTTTTAAACGTATACTACGTAAAATTATGATCTGTTATAAGGGTGATATCCATTGCTGCGACGCCCTCCGTTGTAACCGCCACGTTCTCTTCTGTATGAACCATTACTAGAGCCATGGTAACCACCATGACGGGAACCACCAGAACGGTCTCTGTGATATGAACCTCTGTCATTTCTTTCACTGGGTCCTCTAGGCCCTCTTGGTATATTCTTTGGTAACGAGTTTTTCTTCATTCTATTACTGCCGTCCTCATTTCTCTCATTTGATGCTGAATTACTATCATTACTGTCACCACCAATCGTTTGCACATTAGAAGAAGAAGAGTTATCGCTTCCGTTATGGTCGTCACCAGATGGAGTATTTTCAGAACCGGCAATATTTAGAGGAGAACCAGAGCCATCAGCATTCATTGGTGGCATTTGGAATCCTGGCATCATCATTGACATCTGCTGTTGGAACATTTGAGAATAATCCATGCCCGTTTGCTGTTGTAGTTGCTGATAATATTCTTGCATCTTTTGGTAGTAATCTTGCATAGCTTGTGGGTTAAACATAGGGTTGAAACCACCCATCATCGGATTTTGATACATGCCAGCCATTGGGTTGGCCATTGGGTTAGACATTGGATTCATGCCCATGCCGGCCACAGGAGGACTTACAGCTTGCTGTCCAGCCTGCTTCTGCTGGTGTCTTGGCTCTGCTCTTTTTATTTCTATTTGCTTACCTTTGAATTCTCTATACCTTGATTCACATACCTTTTCTGCAGCGTCTGGTGAGTCATATGTAACAAATCCAAAACCTCTGGATCTACCAGTATCCTTATCAAGCATTAATTGTGCATCAATGATGGTACCCCATTGGGAGAAGTATTCTTCGAATTCTTTTGGCCTTACATCTGTACCCAAACCACCTACAAAGATTTTACCTGTCTTATCTTGTTCTTCTCTTGGGATAGCTCTCTTTGGATCTATTACTTTACCGTCAAGAATATGTTGTGTCTTCACGACTTCGTCAACGGAACTTGGTGCATCGAAACTCAAGAAACCAAAACCTCTGGATCTACCAGTGTTTGGATCTTTCATGATTTTAAGTTCTACAACATTACCGTACTTGCTGAAGTATTCACGTAAACCATCTTCGGTAGTTTCCCAATTCAGACCACCAATAAACATTTTACAGTTTTCTCTAGATAGGTCAGCTTTGACTTGTCTTCTGTTAGCTTCCTCAATGCTTTCTCCTTGTTCAGAGTTTTGCGTTTGGTTGCTAACTTGAGGCTCTGAGCTAACATTTGATCCATTTTGCTCTGAGCTAACAGCATTACCATCAGCAGTTGTCTGTGATCCGGAGCTAGTATCTTTATCATTGTTGTTATCATTGTTATTACTATTATTTAAGTTAGATGATAAAGCTTGCAAAGCAGCCAAGGGATCCATTGGAACGCTGGCTGACTCAGTGCTTGGAGCGGTGGTTGAATCTACTGGTTTACTTTCATTAGAAACTGTCCGTTGTTGATCTTGGTGTTCATCACCATAGATATCGTTAAAGTCTTCCTCGTCTGAACTCATTACTTCTCAATTTTTACTCTTGCTTGATCTCCTTAAAGTCCGTCCTTCAATCGCTGTATAAGCTATTAAAAACAAATTGAAATACTCAAAGTTATAAATGGAACAGTTAATATTAAATAGTTCCAACTAGTTGACTTGAAATAGTTATTATTATAGTAGAGGTATCTTTGCGATATAGTCTACTAGTTTAAAATGCCACTTCGTGTTATCCGTAATTATTTAACCACACTTATAATTTTTGTTATGGTCTCTTTTTTGTTATTATACGTCGCAACTGTTGTAAAAAATCTATCCCAATTTTCTCAGTCAGCAATAGTATAATTCTAAATGAACTAGTTATATCGAAAAAAAATCAGTTATTTTTAATCTACCTAGTAAGTGAGATATAACTGCCTTTCTCAAAATATTATGTTAGCACTCCGATTACTTCTTATTTTTTGACTCTATATCGAGTTTTAAACGTCAAAAAATGAAATATGAATCTAAAAAAGAATTTAAAAGGTAGTGTAGCTTTATATGATAAAAATTGCGTCAACCTTCCTTTGCTATCAGTTCACCTCCAATCCAATATATATAGCAGAAAAGATAATACAACTTTCTCTGTTCTAAAGGGACTATCCTATCCAAAAATAACGTATAACTACTTATGTAGTATTTCTCCTTTTTCTATTATAAAAAAGCTAAAATATAACCGGATTTATTCTGGTATGCGCTAATTAATACGTAGTACTAATCTCTATTCCAAATCCCACTGACTATTACAAAATATTATCTGTGAGGTGTTCCGGCAAAAACTCCATTCCGTCCCAGAACCAGGAAAATCGCTCGCCTTTTATACTTTTTCTCCTGAAGGGTCACACCGGTCTTCCGAAGAAAAAAATTTATCTTTCGCCCCCTCTCTCTACGTATCAAGATATGTAACATGTGAATATATAATCTCTATATTCATGCAGAAATTAGTCTTTGGATATATCTTTATATATAAGGATATATATGCGTATTAGAATATTGTGACAGCTCGAGGTTTGTTCCTTGATTTCGATCCGTCAGTATGCACTTATTATTATCTTTTGGCCGGTATGCAGCACCTATGTACAGCAGCTCATCTTATGCGAGGTGTCGAGTATGTTGGGTTGGTTCTTAGGTTTGGATATATCTATTATGCGGGTCTTTGCAGTGGTTCGCTTTCTAATCACAGGCTCTAGGCTTCCGTCCGAGTCTTCTCCGCTATCTTCGTCATTGCTGGTACTAACAACCTCGTCGTCGTATTGCTCGTTGAGCGTGGTGGATTCCTTCATCTCTTCATCTTCTTCTAACACTGCAGTGCCTTCTAGTTCTTGCTCGGCCTTCTCCTCATAGCATCCGTTATTGACAAGGTCCACAGTGATGTTGTTCATTGCCTCGTTGAGCGAGTCAAAATTCTTGCATGTGACTTCAAAGTTCCCAGCTATCACTAGACCATATCGGCTCTCGATCTCTTCTATCGCGGCAATTACATCCTCGTGCGTGACTTCTCTCTGCTTGTACAGATCAGTTTTGTTACCAATGAAGTAAAAGCGGGCCTTTTCGTAGTCCCTGGCTGCAAAATGGCCCATAGCCTCCACTAACCAGTGCTCGTAGCTATTCTTGAAGCTACACTTGTCCGTGATATCGTAGCTGAGAATGATTGCATTGGATTTCTTATACAAAGAGGGCATGATAGCATTACGATACCGTTCCTGACCAGCGGTGTCCCACAGAATGCAGTTGAATATTCGGTTATCAATATTTATTATGTTGGTCTTGATATCTACCCCAATGGTTGTCTTCGTATCTACTATGAGCTCCTCTGGGTCGTAGTTGAGACTACTGCTCTCTGATTCGACATCTTTTACAATTTTGAAGTCCCTCTGTGCCATGAAATCGTTTTCCTTATAGTCATCGTAATCCGTCGAACTGTACCTTTTCCGTTGCTCTTGCATGATATCCGATTTACGCTCGTAAGCCCTCGCAGTCAGTGACCTTCTAACCATCTGATTGCGTCCCGAGCGGTTGCTCGAACCAGCCCTATTTGGGGTGGGGCTCAACCCGATGATGTGCTCCCATTGTGCCCTCGTCGGCAGTTCCCTGCAATAGTTCAGTATCATCGCGGTCTTCCCCACCCCAGCATCGCCTATAAACAGCACTTTTATGTTGGCCGCATTGGATTCTATCGCTGACATCGACAGCGACTCCCGAGAGCACATTACGTCATTCATGTACGCAGACGAGCTCAAACCGAGCCCCACTGAGCTATTCCTGTACACCGACCCACCGCTGAGCGAGTTCGACGAGGACAGCGTCCTGTAAAAAGAATGCCGCGAATTCCTGTTAGACTTGTCAAAATGAAACGATTCCGTAGATCCACCGCCGAACGGCGAGTTCCAAGGCGAGGTCCCACTCGCTTCCGTAAAATCCATTCCAGAGAACCGCCGCTCAGATGGGGACGGCGACACTACCACGTTCAAGGAGTACCGCTTCCTCCTGCCATCAGCCATCACTTGTGTCCTTATTTCTACCTAGTTTCACTCACAGAACTACGTTTTCAAGACTAACACGGCTGACTTCAACTTCTCTTCAACCCATTTGATCTGCACTACCTCGAAGCCCAAGAGGCAGCGCGACTTTGAGAGCCCCGGAAAGCGACACTGGCGAAAGTGCACTCAAAGACGTCACGTGTAAATTATATTGCCGGTTAAAACGCAATAAGGCTCAGCTCATCGCAACAACTCATCGAAAAGGGTTATAGCTATGAATGGCATTTCTTTATCCTGTATGTATGTGTGTGGGGCAGTAGTTAGATTACGTATTGTGCTCTCGGATAAGCCTTTGACACAAATTTTTAAGTGCCATTCGAAGTTGTCATAAGGCACCAAAACGGGTGATTCAAACCGGGCTTAGTTTTAAACTTTTCTTATCAAGAATCTTACTTTGACACATTTTTGTTATATAAGGGTTTCATAACCCCTCATTGATCATTTCAATAATCTGTATTGTCTTGTAGTCTCCAGACCTAAGTCAAAACAAGTAAGAAATAACAGATAAAAATGAGTGTCAATAAGAATTCGTATGTGCCTCTCCCCAACGAGAGCGCTCCGCCACCATACCAGGAAGAGGATCCTGCTCCAAACCTGTACAATGTCCCCGATGACTTCAAGTGGTCGACCAACGTGAGTGCTTGTGAACCACTGGTCAGACAGCAGTTCCTTCATAGAGTGTACTCCATATTGTCAACGCAGCTGCTGGCTACGTTGTCGATGGGCTACTTGACCTACAAATGGGAGCCTTTGCGTGAGTTCACTAACTCCAATACATGGCTGGTGATACTGGCCTCTATAGGTTCCATACTGACTTGCATATGGCTTGCCTTTGCCCCAAGCGTGGATGACTATGTGCCAGAAGATGAGGCTAATTACACCGGTGAAACTGAAACGAACAATGAGCTAAGACCCGCCAAGGCACCATGGTACTACTTGTCAAAGAGAGGCCAGTACGCTGTGCTAAGTGTGTTCACCATTTGTGAAGCATACTCCTTGTCGACCATAACACTTGCCTATGACCCTCAGATTATTTTGAGTGCCGTCCTTATAACCACCGTGGTCATAGTGGGTGTCTCCCTGGTGGCGCTGTCAGAGAGATTCCAGTTTCTAACAGAGTCCGCCACTACTATATACTTCTGGCTGAACTGGGGATTACTTCTACTGTTCGGTATGGTGCTTACCGGTGTATTCTTCGGCTTCAGCTCTAAGATGAACATTTTCTACGCTTGGTTCGGGGCCGCCTTGTTCACCATATACCTACTAATGGACACCCAGATGATCTTCAGAAAAGTACGTCCAGATGAAGAAGTTAAGTGTGCTATGATCCTATACGTCGATATTATCAACTTATTTTTGCATATCCTAAGGATCCTCTCTAGTAGAGAAAATGAATAATCGAAGTCATTCTGACTATCACGCTTTTAAGTTTTTGTACCTGTAACATTGCCTATGTAACTATATAACAATTGACTTTTAATGACATCATGTACTAGTTTTCGTCTACTTCCTCCCACTTCCTACATATAATAATAATCATCTTTTCGGTGTACTAGATTAGACTATGATCCCATTAATTTCAATTTTTGCCTAGATACTTTTGTTTGTTCTATATAATATTAGTGTTTAATAAATGCGCATCATATACAAAAGGGTGCGAAGTAAAATGGTCAGCTTTAAAGACACTGATCATTGCCCCATGCTAAATGATGTGAGAAAGATGGTAATGATGTGAAGAACGTTTAAATTTTTTTAAAATTACTAGTTAAAAATACAGATTTGAAAAAAATGTTTTATTGCAAAAACTTGTATGACGAATAATATAATATTTTTTTCTAAACCGTTTAGATGTAACCGATTCTGTTGGCAATGTCCAAAGCATCGTAGTCGGCAGTCAATCTAACGAAAGCCTTCTTGTTACCCTTGGCGGTGATCAAAGTGTTGACCTTCATGACATCGACTTCGTATAGCTCCTTAACGGCCTTCTTGATTTGGTGCTTGTTAGCCTTCAAGGAGACTTGGAAAACCAAGATGTTACCGTCTTCAACCTTCTTCATAGCGGTTTCAGAAGTGATTGGGTGTTCGATAACCTTGTAAGAGTCCAATCTGTTGTAGTGTGGAACAGACTTGGAAGCGTACTTTGGAGATCTAGCCAACTTCAAGGTCTTTGGCAATCTGAAGGTGGCAGAAGTTCTGGTCTTCAAAGCCTTCTTACCGTTGGTACCCTTGACAACAGCCTTCTTAGCAGCACTAGCCTTAGCTGTAAATAATGCATTCCCTCTCAACATGATGTTTTCCTTCCTTCCCTCTGTTTTCAATAAATTTATCCTCCTAGCTACTCACCATCAAAATTTCCATGAAACTGAACATTTTAAACTCATATATCAAATCTCCAACTCTATTAATTCAGCAATCCAAAAGTCACCTTATTAAGACATAAAATTTCATCAATATTAGGATAATCCACTAGCCTAGGACTTTATTTTTTTGAAACAGGAATATTCAGATAGGGAAAGGTGTAAAAACAAAACAAATAGTGAGAATATCTATGTTAGTATTTTAATTCATTTAAGATTCTTTAGATGACAGGGAAATTTACCGAGAATGATATGCTACAGCAACGCCAGCAACTATTTCATTTTGAAACTCTCAATAATTCACGATTCCTTCTATCGCACTAATCAGCTTACCACACGCTACACGTCTTCCTACTTCTGCCTGCTTCTGATATAGTGCCATTCACTTATTTAGCGTTATTCATAGCGCTTCGCATCGATCTTATAGGTGGGAGATTCTCTATTCATTCTATGCCAATTTCCTCGGTCTTTCTCAATTTCACTGCAATTATTCTAATTTAACATACCAGATGGAGCCATTTTTGTATATTATCGTTCTTGGAGGTCCTGTTAATGAAAACAATAGCAAGCAAGAAACAAATACTACAGTTCAAGATATATATCAATAGGCCACTATCCTCTCTTGATTTTTTTTTGTGATAAATTTCATCTTTGCAAAATTCCACTGGTGAAACCACAGAGAGATGCCAGACCAGTAGTGGGTACCCAATCCACATTGTGGTCGTGCAACGATTCACAGCGACACCAAATGAGGATTTCTGGTCAGTGATAGTTCCAATGCCGCTTCAGAGCACAGTATCGATGCCACTACACTGCACCACCACCAGCTAGGCTCAACTGGTAGTAGGAAAGGGGGCTGGTCTGGCTTGGACAGGGGGGGCCATCCTCCTGGGGTTACTGGGATTAGGCCCAAGGAGCTCACCACTTGCCTGGGAACGGATACCACCAGCCTGGGATCAGTCTCGGTACTGCCTAACCGAGCCCAACCAAACTGTGTTACAAGCAATCCACAACGGGTACAAGCCTTTCCCGGGGGACCAGGTGGTAGCAAGAGGTGTTCCTACTGCTGAATCCGCCACCTTGCCACCTAGGTTCAGTGATGGTCCAGCCTAGTACAGCGCTGAACCCGAGCGAATTCTGTGTTGCAAGATCCTCTCTATACAGAATGGTCCCACCTCAGGAGGAACCAATAGCTCTTCTCTCCAAGAGGTTTCGCCTAGTGGCAGGGTCTAGAGAACACATCCTCAACTAGCTACTGTATGTTCACAATATGCTACCGGAATAGGAAATAATTGGTACTTCACATTGCCTTCGGTTTCCAGGGTGAAAAACAGAAATAGGGTCGTGAACAGATATACACCCACACACCATTAGAACGTCACAAAATATAGAAGTACTAGTTGTTGAGTCACATGTGTTATACTAAACGAGAAATGCACGTACACAGGCACCGTAAGTACCGTGATCATATTCGTCAACAAGTTGGTCCTGGATGAATCACATGATTAAATTCAGATTGCAACGAAGAATCAAAAACTGGTTTGACCAAACTAATCTAGTCGGTAATGGATTGGCAGTATCATAGAGAGCTGCCTTCCATTACATATATACACTTTTATTATAAGACAAAAATTCGTTTGTCTTTTTTTTGAATCATGTGTGTTACTATGAGAATCTCGTCTTGCTGAATGTTTTTTATTTACTAGAGATGAATGTGTAATAACAAATATTATTTACATGTTGCACAGTAGCCCTTCTACTGAAAGAGGCGGATTATGTCGAGTAGTCTTTTTTCTTGGCTTCCCAGATGACATGGGGAGTTACAATTACGAGAGCTGAGCCCATCATAATCTTCTCATTCTTGGTGACCTCACACCACCGAATTTCAATGCTGTCTTGTCACTGATTCTCGTTACTTTCCTCCTTATCTCATTACCCTCTTTACCGTTTAGAGCCGCAATGAACGCCGTCCTACCTTTACCAAAATCATCCATTATGATCTCTATATCTTTGTCCATCAATCCCTTTTCTTTAATCATCTGGAACACTTTTGTAGTGGTTTGGAACGCTGCTTCGTATTCACCTCTCAGCGCTTTTCTGAACCCAAGACATCCTGTAGAGATGGCAAACTTAACTTTCTGCGGCAACCGCAAGTAATACAGATACTTCTCGTTGTATGACAGTTCCGGGTTGTTCACCAAGTAGTTCTTGTCCTCCACGACAGCAGAGTACGTGAAGTGCGTGTTGTTTTTACGGAAAACACAGTTCAACTTGTACTTCAAAGGAACTTCCAAAGACTTACCCTTCATGGCTCGCTTCTCCCCATACGGATTAGATATATTAGCCACTTCGTCTTTCCTTGTAAGATCCTTCACCGCACCGGCAAACGAAATACGCCCACCATCGGCAACACTGCTGTTCAACCTCCTACCAGCCAGCAGCCATTTTGAACCCAGCGACCGCAGCATATTTTTTGGTAAAATTTAACTAAATAGAATCCCTCCTTACAGTGCTTACAGGAACTTGATCTATCCCGAGCTCCAACTCACGGAAGCTATGTTAACACCCTTCCATATATACCAATCCGTATAACTTTCCTCATGGAACTTCGGAATTCCCACAGACCCACAATATAGCGATCAACGACAACAAATCATATGATTTATGTACCCGTACAACATGTCTGGAAAATTTTGAAAAAAAAAATGCGATGAGCCTTTGCGATGAGCATAGCCGACTAATGCAGAGGGCATCGCAGATTAAGGCAGTATATTTGGCAAGTGGAAGCGTACATCCTTGTGTCATTGTAATTAGCTGAGATTTACCGAAAGATAGTAAATAAAGCAATACACATACAACATGCCTAGAAAGAAGTCTGCTGCTAAGAAGGCTAGGGAAGCCGCTGCCAAGACTCAAGGTGAGGTGCCTGAGCAGAAAATCAGTGAGGAAGTTGAAGCCAAGCCCTTGGATGCCAACGATGAACACGAGGATGCTAGTGATGAGAGTTCTAGTGAGGAAGAGGACGACTACGGTGAGCTGCTTACTGAGGAAGTTGAAGATGGTATCAAGAATGTGCTTACCGCGATCAGAAACAATGAAAAGGATAAGTTGCTGAACCCAGAGGTGAAATTCTTTGAGGATCCAGAGAAGGCTGCTGAAAAGATGGAAGTAAGTGAAAAACATAAACCCGTTTACCTGAAGGATTACCACAGAATGAATATTCTTTCTGGTAATGCATTGAAGGATGATGACGAGTTGGATGAAGATGAGCTCGAGACCGTTGATGGGAAACAATCCTTCGTCTCTCAGCAGAGAGAGGAGAGACAACAGCTATTAAATGAAATTAATAATGCTTTTGATGGGGACGACCAGAAATCCGAAGAAGAAAATGATGACGAAGATGACGATGGGTTCCTGAAGAAGAAAGAAAAGAAGATGGAAGTCTCTAAGGCCGATCCATTAAGAGAAATTGACCCAAACAAGGACGAGGACAAGTTTCTTGAAGAGTTTGTGAACCAGCATGCTTGGATACCGAAAAAGGGAGACAAAATCATCTCACTAGATGGTGGAATGGACATGGAAGAAGATGACGAAGAATTCGACGACGCAGTGGAACAGTTTGAAAATGCTTATAATTTCAGATATGAGGATCCTAATGCCGCTGAGATTGTATCTTATGCTCGTACACAGGCCACTCTGAGAAGATCGAAGACATCCTCTCGTAGAAGAAAGAGAGAAGAGGAGAAATCTCATAAGGAGGAAGAGAAGAAAGAAAAGGAGGAAAAGATACAAAAGAAGAAGGTGAAGAAAGTAAATAAGGTCACTGACATCTTAACACAGATCAAGAAAGAATATGGGGCTGATATAAGTGAAGAAATGGTTGAAAAGATCACTTCCACACTGATGAATAACGACTACAAGGAAGACGAGTGGGATAATGTGGTTGCTGAATTGTTCAATGAAGAGTTTTACGCTCAAGAAGGTAAGCCTGAATGGGATGAAGATGATGAGATTATGGCTGATTTCTACAAAGAAGGTGAAGAAGTTAATGATGGACAAGAACCACCGGAATTAGACACAAATGACACAACGGAAACCAACGACCAAGATAACGCTGGCCGCTCAAAGAAGAAGAGTAAGATAGAAGAAAAGAAGAGTAAAAAGAAGGAGAAAAAACAACTTCAAGAGATGGTTGAAACAGCAATCGAGAAGAACAAAATGGCTATTATCGATGAAGTTGAGGAAGAAAGAGGTAGAAGCCGCGAAAAGGAAGAACTGAAATTTCGTTACAGAGAAGTTTCGCCAGAAAGTTTTGGCCTTTCAACTCGTGAAATTCTGGCCGCTGATGATACTGATCTAAATGAGTTTATCGGTCTAAAGAAGTTTGCCCCATACAGACCTAAAGAGCTTAGAGCCAAGGATAAGAGAAAGGTTACCAAGTCTAGAAGACTAAGGGAATGGAAGAAAAAGGTGTTCAATAATGAATCTGGGTTAACGGAAGAGCAATTCATTGCACTAATGGAAAAGGAAGGTAGTTCTGAACCACCAATGAAAAAACATAAAAAATCTCATGACAAAGATAAAAAGAACAAAAATTCTCACAAAAAGAACAAGAAATAAGCGATTTGTTTGTTTTTATTTCACATATAAAACGTCATATATTATGTTGTACTTTTATCTTATTAAATATAATGCATTATTTTTTTTCTAAATTGATCGCAAATCAATAAGCGGATCTGATAAGAATAAAAAAATTTGATAATAAAAATGTTACCTAAATAAAAGTTCTTTATAAAAATATACCAAGATGAAAATAATAAAGTGTTACCATAGAGAATTGATCTGCCAACAGACGCTTGGCGTAAAATTTAGAAAAAGGATCAATCAGCCTTAAGTCATAATTACCAACTGATATCAGAATATAATTAATACATATCTTAACCGTAATATTGTCCGATTTTAAAAGTTAGAACGATTGCCGTTTCATTTTGGGTTTAATAGTACATTCAACTGTAATTACAATGTTTAAAGTAACAAATTCATACAATTCTTTCCAGAAATATATCAATTATCAAGTACAAAGTCTCAAATTTCAATTTCAATTTCCAAACCACCTTAATAGTATATCAAACGTCGCTAGCTATTCTAGTGGGCGATGAGTGTACAGAGCCCCCCTCCATAGGACCGACTGCTAATGCAGATTTGGCTTGCATTTCAGTCATGTGGGAATTTCCAAGGTCATTTAGTGATACTTGAGGGGATGGACTAAATATGTTCTGTAAATAATCACCCATATTGAAATTTGGAGTTTTCAATAAGTTTGTATTGGTTTGGTGGTGAAGTTCACGCGATGGAGTAGAAGGTACTGGCAAGTGAGTGGAGACCGCATGCCCACTACCAGACCCGGGTCCGGGCGAGGCTAATTTCTTCTTATTAGCTGAAGGAGATAAAGCAGATCCTAGATACAGTGATGGGGAGTCCATCAAAATATCAGGGAACCATTGACCATTATTTGCTTGGGAGCCAACAACATGTGGTACTTTAAAAGTAGATTGAGGAGAGTTTAATGAAGCTTTCAATGCGGAGAATCGTACGGCATCGTCATTCATCTCTTGAGTATGTGAATGAGACATGTATAGTGATGTATATGGTGTTGTAGGAACCTTAGTCACGGATGACACTGAGTTCTTTCTATTGTAAGTTGTATTGTGAGCTCTAGCTGAAGAGTACGGACTAGTAGCAAGGTACATCAATAAATCAGCACCAGTGCTATCGTCTGTATTATTCTTGTTAACACCAGCTTGCTTCTTTTGAGAGGAATTACCACGTTTAGGCGTACTAGGTACTTTAGTTAATGTGGCAGTGTCTGCCTTAGTCATTGCATTTTTCTCAGCTGAGTTGAGACTATTTGTGAAAGCGGTGTGTGCGTTAGTTAATTTTGGTGTTGTAGGAGTCCGGTTGTCATAGCTTGATTTCTGTGGTATATGTACAGACGCTGGTCTAGAGGCAGTCTTTGGCGGAGTAGAAGGTCTCACAAATCTTCTGGAAACAGGACTTACATTTTCGCTAGACTCACCATCCTTTATGCCATCGAGCAGCACTTTTTTCAGAGGTGAGGCATTCATTATAGCACTCATTTCTCGTGGATCACCGGATTGTCTCTTTCTGGGACTCACCATACTGGCTCTCGATCTTGGTGTAGCACTATAAGCACTCCCTAAAGTGTAGTTATCAGTAGAATCATCTGTTATATCCGCCTTCGTATGGTTCTCTTCATATTGCTCATCATCACGCGTCTCACTAGGCACTTTACTCAGCCCAATCTTCAGCTGTCTCCGCATCTGCGCCAATTGCGCACGCTCCAGTATCTTAGACGCCAACTCATCCTCCTTCTCACGCGATATGTCAGCCATTCTTCAATATTCTATGTTCCTCCTCGCCCGCGCAGAGTATTTTCTGTTTCTTCTTAATATCACGTTCCTTTTGAACTTCCCTTTCAATCAGCAGCAATCAAAGGCCAAGTAGAACGTATCTCACCTCCAGAGAGCTTCCAGGATCGATCTTTGATATACAAAGCACAGAGCCAAATGCAAAAGTTTTGGATTAACGGGACTCGTTCTGTTGCCCACTAATGCTGGGCAAAACTTATAATTCCTAAAAGGGAAAAACATCGAATTTTGACAAATTTTTCAGAAAAGCAATAGTGAAGCTTTGGCATATATGAACAAACTAGTGCAGAAGACTAATGTTGTGATTGTGATCTCAGTATATAAGTATAAACTATACTCTGGTGAGCATCTATTTCAGTGTTGTTCATTGCTTGCAAATTTTTTTTTCTTCTGGGAGTATTTATTGACATTTTCCATTTGAAAGCAGGCCATTTTTATTTGACAATGTTGAGACTTTTGAGAGGAACAGGAGCTGTTAGAGCGCTAAGGTACACCAATGCTAGGAGTTTAAATAGAGCTATGGCAGGTGCTGTGGTTAGTGGCAGACACTGGGGTGGCAGAGCCGCTCCGTTGTGCCGTGCAAGCCAGTTTTCTACCACAGTGGCAAAGCTACAGTCTCAGGACAACGACAAGACCTACCCGCTGGGGTCTTTCAAAGTGGACCAGCCGCAAATTATGATTGCGTTCACATGTAAGAAGTGTGACACCAGGTCTTCTCACACCATGTCCAAGCAGGCTTACACGGGGGGCACTGTGCTGATTACTTGTCCCGGTTGCAAGAACAGACACTTGATTGCTGATCATTTGAAGATATTTAGCGATGACAGAATCACTATTGAAGATATACTGAACGCAAAGGGTGAATCTGTTTCTCAAAGCACAGACGACTTGGTCTTCGAAGATATACCCGAATCCTTGAAGGAAACCATTGGCCACTACGCATCAGACGCACCTGAGTCATACAAGAAACGCCTAGATAACGAGAAAGTACACACACTTCCACATCCTGAGGAGAAGTAAAAAAACTCCGCTTGTTCAACCTGTACATATGTTTTTATAGAGTTCTATTTATTTCATGAAATGTTATATTGGCACAGGTTAAGCCGTGCATTCACCAATTCTTAATGAAATGGCATACTTGCCCGTAATATTATGCAGCAACCTCATTAATATTCCTCTATCCATGAATACTGGCATCTCCAAGAAGATATACTTTTCCATAAGTCCAAGTAAGAAGTCCAAACCGAATTCTATGCTCATCGCTGTCGCTTTGCTCATCGCTCTTCCATTTCTGCCACAGTTTTTCTGCATTTTGCTGTTTGAACAAAGCGATGAGTCAAGCAACAGCAAGAATCATACCAATATTTTTGTTTAAAACTTGCATATATAGCACGAATTCTCGAGATAACCAGGTAGTATAAGCTCATCATTTCATTTTGATTATCAGACCAAGTCCCACAAATGAGGAAACTGCAACTCTTTGGAGGCTCCAAGTACTTCTCTTTATCACAGAAGGAGGGAAAACCTGTGCATAAGAACATTAATAATCAAGAAAAGGTAGAAGGTGAAGTCGAGGATGAAACTGACGATCAATTGAGTCTGCTTTCATTACCTCCCAAGATTTTACGTCGGATATTGAGCCATTTAGATTCTGCTTCGCTTATTGCATTGACACATGTCCACTCAAAGCTATACAAAATTATCAGTAATGAATTCCTTTTCAGTAATATAGTGTTGGACTCAAAGATATCGCTACTGAAATTTAGCGCAATGATACATTCGGAATTCCATACATCCAATGCGCTGGTTAATGGTACTCGTGGTAGCACATCACCCCAGGAAAATAAGAGTCAAAATGTGCGGTTTCTAGTCCGATCAGTGGAGTTTGTAAACCCGCAATCTCACGACTCTCTCCTCAAATACAGTAAGTTTCATAAAAAGAATGATACCGGGTCCTTGATAGGGGGATCATACAACTTCAACACATCTAGTGAGATACCGATAAGTAAACTGCCGACATCGCCGAAGGCGGAAGATAGGCCAAAGAGTAGCTCATTAGCACAAACAAGTTTTGGAGGTAAATTAGATACACACGAAAACACAAGATCATCCAGTAGGACAAGAAGTACAAATCACTATAAATGCTATAAACTGATGGAGAAATTCGAACAGAAGTTCTCCGGCTACACATACATTGAGTTAATGCTTGATATCATAGATTATTTACCCAACGTGACGCATGTAAAATTGAGTAATGTTGATCCTAGTTTTAAAGTTCCGTTGTGGTATTCTGTATTTAATGATGGATCCAGAGATTTCTTCAAGAAGATTATAAAGGGTCAACAATCCATTACTAATGATGATTTGAGAACATTTGAGCTATCGAAGGAATTTGTTAGGGAGTATGAAAAGAAATTTTATCATTTACCATTGTTGAAATCTTTGGAAATATCAGCTGCAATTGATAAGAAACAGACTAAACCAGTTGTGTTTCGTCCCAATCTCATTTGTTGTTTCGGAGTAATACAAGAGTTGACACTGGAAAATATTACCCTTGACAAGGAATCCTTCGAGACACCTATGGAATTTGTCCCATTACATCTTCGTCTAGAAGAAACCAACGATTTGCACGTCAACGGCAAGCCTACATCATTGGAGTTATACAATCTTCATTCGCCCGTATCGTCATTGACATTACGAGCATGCACTATAATCCAAGGAAATGGTATCTTAAGGTTAATACACAATTATTTCAAAGATGTCAAAAATTTACAGTTACTTGAGCTCTCAAGCAAGTATGACTTATTCCTCTGTAATTGTTTCAGCTCACTTTCAAATTTAACTATCGATTGCAATAGCGCTTGTTTCACCAATGAAATGACAGTTAATGACGATTACTACTTGAAAGAAATAACACTGTCTAATGAAGATGAAACGAACTGTGATGACAATATTTCTGTAACGGAAACTCTTCTAGAATCATCCTCTAGGGTTGTCATTCAAGCCCCTCCACCAACATCTGCTGTAGTAGTCTCATTGAATTTGGACTATATCTCAAAGACTAGTGGAAGTAATGCACAAGAAAACCCCTTACCATCAGATAGCAAGAAACCGGCATTGATTACAAAATCTCAGGGTGATTACTTCAGACAGCTTAGAATCCCTACATTCCATTACTTTTATCACTATTATAAATCGATATGGGAAAGAATACCGCATAAAAATGTAAATATTAATATTATTAATATTCCTTTTACAAACGTTTACCCAATGTCTCCGAAAGGATTAGCGGAAAGTATGATAGTTTCTAGTGACGCCAACGACCAAGAAACGTTAATTGCGTACCGACCATCCGGCTACAGTGCTCATGATGTTCCCACATCTTCGATAATACATGTTTCAGAAGAAGCTAGAGAATTTAATAGTACACAATATTACTGGGAGAACGGTGTTAGAAGGTGCTATTTGGACGCCATACAAGAATTGAGAGAGTCTTCATCATATTATCAATCAATGACACAGCATGAGATTTTGGATATGATAGATTACGAGGCTATTAATGGTTATCAAAATTTCAAGTTTTATAAAGACATTCCAAATGTAAATCTTTGGTGCTTTTTGAAATCATTATCGAAGTTCAAATCTGTCAAAATCAACCTATTACGAACGTGGTTGTACTGTACGCCGAGATCAAGGTATGATTGGGAGTTGCTTCTAAAACCAGTACTGAATGTCAATGTTCCAGTTATAGTTACTGATAGAGATGGCTACGTTGTTTATTCTTATGGCCAGCATAAAATGCATTAAATATTCTTATATGAACTGTTCAGCATTTTCACTAACATTTATATTTATTACAGGTATCCTAGTACTTACATATTTACGATTGACTTAACCGTGCAGTTGACGAGTGACAAACCACATCATTCTCATGCATACAGAATAGTAGACTAAGTTTTGATCATGTTTTGTTCTTTTAAAAATAACTAGTATTTCAATAAAACTGTATATATTAAACTAGTTAGTGAAAAGTTCATTACGTTAGCCGCGCTGTGTCTAATCCACAGCAAAGAAATGATTATCATCTAATGTTGGATATATGAAACCTTGCTCTGTTAGCGTTGTACAACAATTTCTGACAGTTGTTTCATCTATATCTAAAGATTGAGAGATCAAAGGGATTGGTACAGCAAAGGTGTTTGCGTCTTTACCAACACATTGTTGCTTGCAAAATTCCAATATTCTCTGCAATGGGTTTTTGTTACCAGCTCCTTCATCATCTTGAACAAACAAGGATTGTCCTGCACCTTCGTTGTCTCCAGAAGCCAAAGAACTGCCTTGCATTTTACCGTTCGCTATGGCATGGCATTTAATAGCCTCTAGATGATGGGCAATTACGTCGTTGAATGAGTCTACATTCTTGATGACAGCATACTGGATGTTTTTCTTCCCACCAAATTCTTTCAAAGCACCAAATACTTTAACATAAGTTCCTATCTGATATTGCTGTGCAATTTGTGATTCACCGCCTTTCATGTCCCCAAAACCATCATCACCGTCCGTTCCCTGAGCAACATCAGAGCTATCGTCACTCCATTTTCTTACTTCAATCTGCCCCGTACCATCTTCTAATGTCAGATATATATTAGACGTGTGGTCAGTAATATTCCTCACCACACCAACAAAACACACATGGTGTAATTCTTGGTTATGTGTTATAAAGGGCCCATCCTGGATGGCCTGTTGTGAATCCAATATCTGCTTGATAGTAACGGGAGTTAGCGTGTTGGTGTTGGAACCAGTACCAGAGTCCATAGTGTTAGGCCTCGAATCAGAGTTCTCAAACCCTCCACCGGTAACCGATGAGAATTCATTGTAAGGTTGATAAGTCGCCATCGCCTAGTTTTCCAAGTTCTTGTTCTTTATTCTTTTGCTGCACAGCCTGAATAACTAAGTCACAAACAAAATTATACCCGCCGTGAAGTCTATACACCTGCGCACTAATAATATAACACAACTCTGCAATTGCCACTATTATGCTCAATTCTTCCAGTTTAGTCTGCGAGTGGTGACGCGTCGCTTCCAGCTGAATTTCGTCTGATCATTAGGCTTCGCGAAAACAATGTGTGCTCAAAGTCACGTGCAACAATATAGACTTTATAGAATAATATCAAGGCAGCTATTGCGGTTCATGAACAGTAGCATTTCATCATGGGAGATAGTCGATCAACTCTTGCTTATCTTTCTCCCTTCTCTATATCCGTTGTCTTCTGGGTTTTATAACACTTTAGTCGGCGGGGTTTCATGCTCTTTTGCGCAACTTCTACATACAATGATCAATTCTTTCATGCAGCATTTCGATATGGCAGTATTACCATGACTGATATCCAACAATAAATATATTGATGTGTACGTATCTTCTGTCCATTAATTTGGACAAATGGAGCACACTTCTATGAATAAATATGTGGTTCTATGCGTGCGATCTATATTGCGTAGTCTCTTGCGGTTGGATACATTGCTAATCATGATTCCTTGGTTGGAGTCTCAAGCAATGAAGTTATAACATTCAGTATTTGCAACTGGATGGCCCGATTTTGTTTCTTGTAACTTAGAAAATCAGCCTGTGTCATGTACTTTTTGCTCAGCTCTGCCTCTTTCATAATCATCAATTGGTCCTCCTGCTTCTGCTGATCCGAGAGCTTCCTGACTAGATCCTGGATAGTATGTACGTCCAAGCTGTTTTTCCTAGTTGGAATCCTAGTGTCTCCATCGAATATAGAAGTGTCAAGGGGAGTGCCCGCCGTCACTGTACTATCCTCCATTGTGGGTTGGCCAGCCAATCCCGTATCTTGTATAGAAGGCTTCTTAGCGTTCTTAGGCATCCCAATACTTATCGTATCCAGGGGAGGAGGTGTGGGCTCAATGATGTTGTTTATAGTGCTCTGCTTCAATAGTTGGCCCCCGAGCATCGGAAGACGGGGCACCAATGCCGGCTCAGGTGGTCGTCCACCGCTCGCTAGAGCACCCTGGGACATACCATTGTCCCGCACTATGGGATCTTTTACAGACACACCATCTGACTCAGAGATCAACCGCTCCAGCAGAACCAGCTCCGCTTCGCTGTATCCCTTGAACTGCTCGCTGCCCCTGTCCTGCAGATACATATACTTCAACCGCTCAAATTTGTTCTTAATGGTCCTGATCTGCCGGTACTTCGTATGCAGCCGGCTGTTGTAATCAGCAAGCACACGCTCCCAGCTGTGCAACCGGTATGCATACGGCTTCAAGTGCGGCTTGTACTTGTCCATCAGCTCCAAGAGCACTATGGCACTCTGCTGGCTCTCAACCCTCATCTCATAGAGGGGATTCTATCACAAAGTCTACACAATGGTCTCAAACCTCTCCAACGACTGCAAGTCCACCCCAAGTTATGCCTATTCGACAGCTTTCTAGCCTTCCAGTCGATTTTTCCAAAAATTTGGCAAAAAGCTTCAGGCATTAAGCTTAAAAATGGACCTCCGACTCGAAGTATCTTAGCCATTAGTTGTAAGCTCTTGTAACCTAGGAGTGGTCCATTATTCTGAACATATGCTTACTAGATCCCTAGTTCCAGCTTTGAGGAGGCGAATTACGGTAGTCGCTAGACAGTATAGTATCGAGGACAGGTACAAGGAGAAGCTATTGCAGAAGGCCAAGGCTGAAGGAGTTGAGAGCATCGAGGAGTTGAAGAAGCGACTAGCAGACCAGATCGAGGAGAAGAAGAAAGAACTCAACAAGATCGATCCCTTGCGTGAATTAGAGCAGCATTTGAACGCGGGTAGTTGTATTCACACCAATAAAGAGCACAAAACCACAAAGATGTCTAACAAGAGCAACGAAAAGAGTGGCAATGTATTGCCAAAGGACAAGCCTTATAAGACTCTGGATGACTACTTGAAATTGGACAAGATCAAGGATTTATCTAAGCAGGAAGTTGAATTCTTGTGGAGAGCCAAGTGGTCTAATAGGGATGACTCCCTAGTGGCAGTGGTGCCATACGTCAAGACTTTCCAAGGCATGTACAAATATGCGGTCAAGAACCCCTTGTTTGTGTTGCCATTACCTAGAGAAAATGCAGCCGATGGCAATAAAGCTGACAAGGATAGCGTACCAGTGGAACTGCAGTATGTCCAATGGCAGTTTGCTGGGCCAAACACTGTGCATTGCCTGATAACCTCTCTTGCGGAGTACAAGTTACACCAGGATTTTGCCAAGCCACATACTACTATCCAATTCCATTTGGATTTAGCTAACGATAAGGATATGGTGCTCATGAATGGGCAAGTCGAGTCGGACAGTAACGTCTCTTTACAAGATGCACAACTTCTGCTTCTTAATGTGCAAAGATTCTACGGGGCCATGGGTTCCGAGACGAGTATAGCCAAGGAAAGGATACAACTACTGGAGGACTTCAATAAGGGTTCTCAAAACTTTGATATCAATAAGCTTATCCAGCTCGCCCAGTCAATGGAGAACTAGTTTGGGTTCATATAACAACCAAACCGACTGCCTCCATTATTGTTAATCAGTAAACCCGAGAATCGCCGAAGAGACTTTCATAAAAACTTGTACATACTATACATACTTACTGCTGAATAAAAGACATAAATATCATTTGAATTGTTAACCAATTGTGCTTCAGATATGATGCAATATTCTTGCAAATATCTTATCTATTACTCATCGCAAAGTGAAAAAAAATCCGACACTTTAAGAAAAGAGTACTGCTAGCGATGAGCTGACAATATTGCGTTGCCTGAAGGTAAATGGTGTTAATAGCAACTTAATTTGAAGTTAAATTGGATCTAGTTTGCAAGTGGTTATGACGGTGAAAGTTCTTTTCCTGGGTCCTGAGGGTACTTACTCGCATCAGGCAGCTATCCAGCAGTTTAGTCATCTGGTTGATTATAACGTAGTGTATGAAGCTGTGGATTCCATTCCTTCTTGTGTGGATAAGTTAATCGAGCATGACAATGACATAGAAGACGTCGATATGTATTCGGTGGTGCCATTGGAGAACTCCACAAATGGACAGGTAGTTTTTACTTATGACATTTTAAGAAATCTTATGCAAGGTAGTAACGGCACAAATATGAGGATTCGAGAGAATCAAGTGGTTGCTCCAATTACAATTGTGGGGGAGCAATATGTTTCAATTCTACATTGTTTGATTAGTCCTGATCCGAGCATAGGCATTGAGTCATTACAAAATTACGATACTTTAAAGATATATAGCCATCCCCAAGTGTGGGGACAGGTATCAAAGTATCTGGTCGAACTACAGAAAAGATTTCCAAACTTGAAGCTGGAGAGAATAAATTGTAACTCAACCTCGGAAGCAGTCCTACAAGCAGCTGAGGAACAATCGTCAAGCCAATCTTCTGGTATTTTAAACCTAGCAATTGCGAGTGAGATCGCTGCATCGATTTACCAGTGTTATATTATTCAACACAGCATCAACGATATACTGGGTAATACCACAAGATTTTTGGTATTCAAAAAGAAATCTAATCATAGAAGATTACTGGCACCTCCTTCTGCCACACCACAACGAGTGTCTTTACTGACTTTCACCATAAAGCAAGATGATCCTGGTTCTTTGGTAGAGGTTTTGTCTGTTCTGAAGGACTTTTCTTTAAATATGTGCTCCATAAGTTCAAGACCTTACTTGTTGAGATCTGAACAGATATCGCAACAGGGAGAAAACTTTAGAAGGCGGAATTGGCAATACATATTCTTTATCGAATTCTACATAGAGCAGGATAAAGAATTCGATAAAGACAAATTCTGCGATCGTATTGATGCCTTGTGCGGAGATTGGTGCCATTGGGGAAGATTTCCTAGAGATATATGCTATTATAAGAACACGGCGTGAAAACATTATAAATTATGATATGCCGTATTCGTTTAGGTATAAATACTATTTATAGACGATATATACTTCTTAACTACTCATGAAATGCAATAATTTTAATAACATCGTGAAAACTCCTAAATTATATACTCAATCCTGGAAGAATAGAAGTCCTTTGTTCCTTATCAGTTGCTGGTGTTGGTTCTTTGATTTCTGGTACTCTGGAGATGTTATTGTTGTACTGAGTTTGTTGTGGGAATGCTGTTGACGCTGGTGGCGGAGCTGCGCCGTATTCAGACTTTTCACGTACAGCATTGATATCATTATTGATACCAAAGAACCAACCAGTCATTTTCTTATTATTATATGTTGGATCATCAAAGGCATTTGGATCGACAGGCCTTGCTCTTGTCCAAAATCGAATGGTTCTATCCTTGGCGGCAGTGGCTAGGATATGGCCCACAGGATTGTATGCAATTGCTGATATGCACTTTTCATGTGCAAACGGTATTATATGAATGGGCTTTTCCGTATCTTGGCCGAGATCAAAATGTTTTAAAGAGCCGTCATAGCAACCAACGGTAAACATCGATTCGTTTATAGTACTCCATTCCAGTTCCATGAAATCAACTTCATCACGAACACACATTAATTCGTTCATGCTTGCACGAAGATCAAATACTCTACAAGACTTATCCTTGGAGATAGCTGCCAGCAAATTGCCCTTTGTCGGTTGAAATCTAGTTTTAAGTACAGTATGTTTGAATTTTAGTAATGTAGATACACACTGGCCAGATCTCGGATCCCAAAGTTTAACTAAATTATCTTTTGATCCTGATACTATCAGTCCTAACTCTGGATGCCAGTCACAACTCCTGACATCCCAATGATGTCCAGATAGTACTCTTTCTTGTTGGCCATTGCTAAAATTCCAAATTTTTAATATATTATCATCAGAACAAGTAACAAACTTGGAATCATTATTACTAAAAGCCACATCTCTAATACCTTCTGTGTGAATTCGATCTAATTCCTTCACCATATTGAAATTAGGCTGCCATATTTTGATTGTACCATCTGCGTCACCACTGATCATCCAATCTCCAGCATGGGAATATTTCATTGTTGTCACTGAGGTATCATGAGCCTGCATAATAGTCTCAAATGTAAAAGATGAACCATTCCAAAGCGAGAATTCACCACTGAAAGTTGCAACAATTAGTCTTCTCCCCTCAGGAGACCATTGGATTGCTGGAATAACATGCTTAACCTTATTGGAACTCAAATGTGTAAATTTCGTCGGCAGATTAACTATCCTATCATTACGCTTGTACGCATCGGGTGGCATGATATTAGCAGTGAACGAAGTTTCAGGTTCTATAGGCGGGAGTGAGAGCCCATGTTTCTTTAAATAGTACAGTCTATTATACGAAGAACTCACATCAACCGATCTCCTGAGTGTTAGATACTTCTTCTGAGGAACACCTTCCACAGCAGCACTTTGATCCATTTCAATTGAATATCAGTTTACTGTGCCTTTTCTTGATCAATTTTTACTCTTTCTTCACAGTGTTTTCAAGAAGTAAACTTTCCCTGATACCTCCTAATCCAATAATTTCCAAATTGTTACCAAATTGTTACCAAATATTACTTCTTGGATGATATAATTAAAGTATTTTAGACAGCTCAAATGCCTTTGAAACTACCGATGAGTTGACTAAAGTCTGCTATTATTCCTACAAACCTGAAATTTCAATTTGAAGTTGCTATTTAACGTTAAAAACTATAAGTCACATGATATGTTAAAATATTGTATATATAATGAGCCTGGAGTGATCGCTTAGCAGAGTAATGCAATTAAAATGGTTGGTATATTCGCAAATACAATAAGTTTCTTTTTTAAAAATGCCGATTGCAAATATCAGATCAGCGTTATTCTGCATTTTGGCCTAGTTTGAAATTTATAGTTAGGTGCCGATATTCTGGCAGAACTTATTTAACCTTTTGTGTCATCAAATAAGCTAGAATACTTATGAAATTTTATAACATACTCCCAATAGCTTTAAACTTTATGGCAACTATGTAAACCATGTTTTTGTCTTACCTTTGTAGGGATAGAATAATATATGAAAATTAAAACAATTATATAAACGTAATCCTGGTGACTATAGTTACGACCAAAACAAGAATTTAAACATTCATTTATATAATAATATTCAAGGAAGTGTATTTATTAGCATACAGAGTATGGAGCAAGTCACTATCGGTGTTATATCATTAGATTCATCTCCTACAGAAAATTACACGCTGAACACAGCAGAAACAAGGCAATCATTTCAGCTCTCTGGAAAGAGTGAAGTAAATACCATACCGGGAGAAAAATATGAAGAACTAAAGATGAAGTACATACGCCAGCACACTAAAGCAGTAGTATTATGTTGTTTAATATCATTTGGAGGAATGATACTAGGCTGGGACATCGGTACCGTGGGTGGTGTGTCGATAATGCCAAGTTTCAATAATGCATTCGGTGATCAAACGACGATTGTGTCCTCTGCAAAGGAACTCTCAAATATGAAAAGAGGTCTTTACATTTCCATATTCAACATTGGATGTGCCTTAGGTGGTATTATGTTTTCTAGGTTATCAAATACTGTGGGTCGTAGAGTAGGAATTCTAACCGCTATAGCAAAGTATACTCTTGTCCTGACGGTCCAGTTATTCTCAAATGGAAACTTTATCCTTCTTCTGGCATCTAGATTTGTATTGGGAGTAACTGTTGGCGCAATAAGTGTTTTGGTGCCGATGTTTGTATCAGAAAGTGCGCCAATTAAAATTCGAGGAGCATTAGTGGTAGTCTATCAACTAGCAATAACATTGGGAATACTCTTTGGAAATATACTAAACTACATGACTAACAAGCATTTGTCTATGGTAGATCCCATGAACAATATGGCATGGAAAATTCCGATGCTATTCGGTTACCTTTGGGCTGCCATTGTTGCAGTGGGCGCTTGTATTACCCCGGAATCTGTCCATTTCCTAGCCAAAATTCGTAATGATTATGAAAGTGCCAAAATATCATATTCGATCATGAACAATATTTCAGTATTTGACCATGAAACTATCGATTATGTTAACAACTTGCTAGTAAAGCAAGATGTGTATAATGAGAACGACCTTAGGAACCATAAATTTGAGTTTTTATATGGTAAGCCAAAATATGGAAAACGCCTACTTATTGGCATCATGGTGATGGCCTTTCAACAACTTTCTGGTATAAACTACTTCTTCTATTATGGAACCTCATTATTCAAAAGTGTTGGAATCAAAGATACATACGCCACGGCTATCATACTTTCATCAGTCAATTTTATTAGTACTTTTGCAGGCATCTACTTAGTGGAAAGCCTTGGAAGAAGATCTACACTAATTTATGGCTCATTTGGCATGTTCATATGTATGATATTTTATGCGTCTTTTGGAACTTTAAGTTTGAGAAAGGATCTATTATCATTCGTACTGATCATTGTTACATGCTTATTTATCTCGATCTTCGCCATAACTATCGGCCCAGTATCATTTGTAGTTGTAGCCGAATTGTTCCCAACAAGAACTAGATCCGTTTCAATGTCTATATGCTCTTCCTTTAATTGGCTAGTTAATTTCGCCATTGCTCTGGCAACACCAGTGATAATCAATAGAATAGGCTTCCTTTATGGGTTTTTCTTTGCAGGTTGTCTTCTATTAGCAACTGGATTTGAAGCATTCTTTGTACCAGAAACTAAAAATAAAACAGAAGAAGAAATAGACTATATGTTCCAAAACAACTTGAAATCGTGAGAGCGTAAATGTTTTTAATATAGGAGACAAAAAGGATTCAATATCTAGTTAGACACTTATTGTTTAACTAACGGACGATTTGTATATCATATAAAAATACTTCAACTATGCTTATTACTATTTTCATATTACATTGCATTTCATTGATAATCATCTCAGGTTATTGATTAACTCTATTATGCTTATTCATTAAGACATCAAATAACTCCTAGCACTATCATTGAGCTGGCTCAATAAACTTGTTATCTTCTAGAAATTTCCGTACAATTTCCCAGTATCCATCCTGAATAATAGTAGTGTTGTGTGTTCCAAAGGGGAACTCATAAATCTGCTTACTGCCGCTCGGACATATGTCGTATAAGTCCTTCATATGCTCAGGGGGTACTATTTCATCCTCTAACCCGCTTAGAAATAAGTAAGGAATCTCAGAATTGCAATGAGGCATGTCTTCTTCAGAGTTCCATACTTCATGGCACATAAATGCAAACCTTGATATCCATGGAAAGATATAAGGTATAACTTTCCTAATACTGAGGAAAGTATTCTCCAGGATAACTGCATCACACAATTGCGAGAATTTTGATGCAATGTAGATAGCATTGGCACCACCTAGTGATCTTCCATACAGTATAAGTTTCTTTGTTTTATGGAAATCATCAGTAGCCAAGTAGGACATCACACGATCTGCATCTATCTTTAAACCTTCTTCACTAGGTGTACCTTTTGAGTAACCATAGCCCCTGTATGAGTATATAAACACATTGAGGCCAAACTGAGAGTAGAATATGTCTATGATAGGTATAAAATACCCAATATTGCCTGCATTAGGGCATAGTATGAGCACTGTAGATTTAGATTTTGTCTCTTCGTTCCTGATATCCCATACTTGCAGCTCAATACCATCCTTGGTGGTCAGCGTAACCTCCTTATAAGGGATATTCTTCGAAGCAGGCGTGTCCACGTACTCACGAGCACCTTGGGCCCATGACGGATACACTAGCTTGTTCTGCACCAGATAAACTGCAGTAACAGATATAGTGCCCAGTGCTAGTACACCACCGAATATCATCTTGAATGTTCGATAGAGCATCTCAGTACCAAAATACTCGAACTTAAAGCCTGGTACTTCTCAAATAGAGTACTTTAATAATTCTATGTGTCCAAATATATAAGACATGCGCAAGAGAAATTGACCTTCTTCCCAATATACTCTTGTAAATCAATTCCAGTAATTCAAGGATCCGATTCCAGCCTGCACAATAGTAGTGAGAATCATCGACTACAAGATCTATCTTCACTGGGTAAAGCCAGTAGTAACGGGATCAAGACATAGTCTCCACATGGAAATGAGAGGGATGAAGCCACTCTTGAAAGAAAAGAGGGCTTATCCATTGAGAACCCAAACAAGAGGACACCATCGCATCGATGTTATCGGAATGTAGAACTGCAACTGAAAAAATCTGTCATTTAAACGAAGGATTGGTTCCTTTTTGAAAGTCTCTCCCTGTAAAAGTCCCTTTCAACAATAAATGATCGACTTGCAATCACCAAGGTGAATGAGAGATCACGGAATGTTGAATTCGTTTAGAATCAGTATAGTGTGGATGACATATACGTTTTAGTAAAGACAGAGTATGAATCAGTTCGGTGTTTTAGAGTCCAGGAATACTATTAGAGGAACATGATATGCAGATTTATTTAGTATTTATGTAATGATACCCCATTCGGCGATCAGTCCTTGGTAGTAAAAACCCATTATGATGATCACATACAATAGGATAAGTATTGATCCCTTAAAGTAGTTTGACTTACCCTCTGCGTACAGATAGGTAAATACAAATATGCTTGCCATACTTGCAACCAGGTCCCAGGTTGGAAATACTAATGGGAACATTTGATCTCTGATGCTGATTAAAGCTTTATCAACACCGATGGCGGTGATTACTGAGAATAGAACCAGAGCGGGTATTTGTAGTAGACACACTTGTAATGCGTAAGCCGAACCAATTTCCATCGACAGGGCAATGTTTCCATGCATTGCAAATGAAATGGCATTCAAGAATTCCGTGGTATTTGGAACCAAGGCAAATATTGTAAGACCTAAGAATTTGGGACTTAAGGATGGGAAATCTTCCAAGACAGAGTCTACACAAGAAACAAGAATCTCGGCAATGATTGCATATAACAATGTCGCAAGTAGAAGTATTAGTGTAGATTTTGATCTAGACCAATTTGGTGCGTCATGCCCACCACCTTCATCATTATGGTCTTCTTCATGGGATAATATTCCGTCGATACCGTTTGCCTCAGTATTGACAATCTCTCTTGGTGGATCAGCAATTGGAAGTTGCCATATGGTTGCTGCATGTGTTCTCAGAGTAAACCATAAACCAATAGTGTAAGCTAAGAATAGAACGAATGCACATACGATTGACATCGGTTCAATGACATGGGTATACAACTTGTCGAACTTTAGAGGTGGGTGAGAGAAATGACATTTTGAGGTACTCATCACCTTATAGGCAGAATAGAAGTCTAGTGGTAATGTGGCGTCTAAATCATCACAAATGACGTCATAACCACTGTACATCATATATAAAAGTGTTGGAACAAACATCACTATCATTGAAAAGATCAGTAAAGCAGATGAGACACCCGCACTTCTGGGGTTATATCTTTGTGTCTTCCGGTTCAAGGCACCACCACACATGGAAAGACCAGGTAGCAATAACACAGCACCCAATATTGATCCGATCATTGAACCTTCGACCAGCAAACCTTTCTTTTGCTGAAGGGCAACGCAGTATAAGAATATTTCCACAATTGTTGAGAAAAATGCATTGATAACAGCACCAAGACCCATTGAAGTTTGCGCTGAAATAGATGCAACGGCTTGGCCAATATAAAAAGCCAATGGAATAATCGAGGCTAAACATAATATAAAGACTGTTGATTCACTTGTTATCCATAAGTCAATATTAAAGAACTCCTTCAATGCATAGAAATCGAAAATTGTAAAGAAAACCATAGCGATTAAGTTAACAACTATAACATTAGTACCGTCTATTGTAAATTTATAGTAATGCCATCCGGCACATCTGAAAGTGCACAATAAAATATTCTTATCATCATAATGCTCTATGATCTGGTTACTTGAGTTTTTTATACTCTTGAAGCCTAACGCCAAGGGATGGCGTCTACAATGGTACATCAAATTCCAAAGTATATTACTCATAGGTATTGTGAATACAGCCAACCAGGTCAATAATGAAAGGAACAAGACAATAGGCTGTAAGACGATGTGAAAAATTGCATAAAACACAATTCTACCAAGTGACCACTTCCCTCTTCCAAACAATCTTCTCTGAGCGGCAGCAGAGTTTTGATGATCATTACTGGGATTCTGGAACGAAGTTGAATGTGGTAATTCCGTATAACCATTATTATCCAACATTGGATTACTACTCTCTGTGTTAGTTTGCTCGCCGACCACCTTCTGTATGGAGCCATATGATGTGTGATGCATATTGTTCCCAAGAGCGTCTGACTCAGTTGGACGAGTTTGTGATTCGTGGAAAAATAGCCTGCTCTTGTATGAAGTCACCCAGTTATAAAACTGCTGAACGCTAATACCCTCATCTCTATCTTCTTCCAAGTATTGTTTGTCCTGTATCAAATACACTACTTTGCCGAAGGGGTACAGTAAATATCTTGCCAGTCTGAGCATTAGTCTAGAGTAGTCCCTCGCTGATTTGGTAAATAGTCCCGCTATTAAAACCGTTATAGAGGCGGAAGCGAACACCGTGAACAAGAACAGTCCGCAAGTAGCTACCCAGATCCAATTGGTTGCCTTCACAGCCCAGGTGATCTTTTTCAACTTAGTCTCGTGGATATCCTCATCGGCAGCCTTCTCCACTGATCTTTTCTTCTTGTACAGCGCTGGCTTCCATATTCTGATACCGAAGGGGTGTGTCTCGTTGATCGCGTCCTGCCTCTCTCTCAAGGTGTAGGATTCGATGGACGATGCTCGGGAGGCGTTGTCTGGGTCCAGTCTCTCTGTTTCTCCGAGATTGCTAGCCTCGAGGTCCACGGGCGGTATATCCGTGAGGCTGCTGGTGCCGTTGCCGCCGGCCACACTTCCGGCAGGCAACGCTTGACTGCTGTTCGACCGCTGGGCGGGCAGCTCCTCTATGTACAAGTCATGGTGCGTGGCGCTCTTCTTATCGCCCGGGTGCGTATGTGTGTGGTCATGTATGATGAAGCGCGGCGAGCCGACGTTTCCATGCGCCGCGACGCCATTGATCCGCGGCGTCACCAGTTTCTGCTGCAAGTTAGTGATAGATTCCATCAGGTCCGGCGTGGACAAGGACCTGAGCGAGTCCACGGGCACCAGCGCCTCATCCCGCAGCCCCTGCGGCACGGGCACCGCGACATTCCCGCCGGTGGAGAGCGCAGCACTGTCCTGGATGTTGTTCTCGGACCCCGGCAGCACTATCTTGACACCGTCTGCGAGGTTCTCGAAGTAGCGTATATCATTCTGGACCTCGTTGGCGTCATCGTCCACACTGAATACGCGCTTCACCAGCACTGGTCTGCTCTTGTCCTTAGAAACAGTGGGTCTGAGGGACATTTTCTGCTGCAGGTAATCGAGGATTGTTTAGTGTGGTTCTTTTGTAAGCAAAGTTATATACAGGTGGCTGGTTTGGTATTCTATCTGGGAAAATACGTATACAATTGGTCAACGGCGGCTAATACTTGTAAGATCTGGAAAGTAAGAACCACTGGCGCCTGCGAGAGTTCCAACTGGGGCCCCCCTTCCCGGGGCCAGAAGCAAGGGCATAACATCGATTACCCGGATTTATATAATTACCTGGACATATGTAACTTACCCGGATTTGTATGATTTACCCGGACTTCTAATGTTACCCGGATTTGTATGATTTACCCGGTCTCTTCTTAGAGGCTAATTTCGCGTTTTTCCTTCCCAGATGTCTGTGACACACAGAAACACTGCAGCACCCGCAGCGATCGCTGTGTGAGAAATGGCGTGACTTCTATTTTTAGTTCTTTTTGGAAAAAGCAGCGAATTTTTCGGGGACACCAATGAGGGACCGTATATACGTACAATAAATCAGCTGATATTTTTTTAATTTCCATTTACGTGCATAGGGACAACTGCATCCCCATGGCAGGGCAAAAAATTCTGCTGAACTTGCCCCATAAGCCTGGGCAAGTCGGGATTGATTGCGCGTATATAAAGAAAGGATAAGTCAACACCGGGGGCCAATAGGTATCTACTACCAGAATCAACAAGCAAAATGAGGATCTCTAGGCTGCTGCTGATAGCCGGTGTGGCTCAGGCTGCTATTGTTACCGACTTCATTATCACGACGCTCGCTGACGGTACTCTGTCTACCGTGACTTCCATATATGACAATGCGAAACCAAAGACGGACACGGATACTGATACAGATACAGATACGGATACGGATACAAACACTGCCACGGGTACTACGAAGGCTACGACTACAAACACCAACACCAACACCAATACTAATACCAACACCAAGACTAATACAGGCACGAACACGGGGGTGAAACTGATCACTACAAGTACTGTTGTCACTGATGCCGCCGGTGTGATCAAGACTGTGCCTACGGTTATCACCTCTGGTGTGAAACCAACAGGTACTACCACAGGTACCACCACAGGTACCACCACGGGTACCACCACGGGTACTACTGGCACTAAGAAGTCTTACGTGTCCACTATAACTACTGTTGACGCTGCTGGTAGGCCTGTCACATTGACTACGACCATTACTGGTACCAACACAAACACTAACACCAACACCAACACTGGTACGGCAAACACACCTTACGTTACCACTATTACCACTACTAACATCAACGGTGTCACCGTCACTCTGACGCAGACCGTCACGCCAACCAAGGCGGCTGTTGACCCTGCAGCCGCAAATGGTGCGCTTACTGCCTTCGTCGTGAAGTCCAAGCCTTCTGACTTGGTTGGCACTGCTCCAGACGGAAGACCAGACCCATCCCTGGTGTCGTTCACCGAGGTGCCGGCTACGCCAGTGACTACCGTGCCAATCGACACTTACATCACCATCACAGAAGGCACCACCAGAACTTACACGACCTTGCGTGTCCCTACCTCTATCTGGGTCACAATCACCAACGCCGCAGGCCAAACAGTCACTTTCCAAACCACATACATGCAGAGATTCTCCTCGCAATACTTGGAAGTGGCGTCCCCATCCTCGGGCTCCATTGGTCTGGGGTCCCTGCAAGGCGAAGTCGGTGTTGTCAAGAGCGTCATGGTGATGTCCCAGTCCGCCAACGCCGCTCACAATAACGCCAGAGCCGGAACACCTGTAACCTCCATCTGTATGTCTCTAGCCATGGCTTTCTTGACTATGTTCACATGGTTTATGTGAAAGGACGCCGTTGCATTCATTATTTAACTCACCACAGAGAGACACACATTTCACTTCCCGCTAAAAACATCCAAATCGTTATACACACTTAGTGGAGCAAGCACACAGCAAGCACGCTATATCGCTGGCTTACTCAATATTATTCTTTGTTTATTTTTTAACTTCATTTCATTTGGGCTTTATATTCAGTTGGTCGCTGCTACCCTGCTGGTCAAGCATAGAGTATATTTTTTTTTCTATACATTTTATCTTTTAACTACTATTTTTTTATAAAGCTTTTCTTTCAGAAAATAAAATAATTGTCATCTATTCCAGCGTATATCAGTTGCCACATAGCGCACTATCCCGATAGCAAAGCTGCGTGATACTTTTTGCTAGCAGTTGCTGTGTAACTGTTCCAAGCATCGGAAACAATAAACAAGCTAATGTTTGTTCACTGCTAAAAAACACGCCGATAACAATTAAATTTGATAGTTAAAACTAAATATGCAGAGTATATATGAATAGAAAGATAAAAAAACTGACAGTAATCTACTAATAACTGGTAAGGTAGGAGAAGCGATGAACAAAAAACAATAAGAAATGGAAAACAGGAGCATTTAAAGAACTCCAGCTTCGCTTAATATCAAATGAACAAAGAAACCCTCACCAGGAGCACCGGTTGATGCTATTCCAGGGTGAGAGCCATCTTCAGAATGTTGAAATTTAGATAAATGAAACCAAAAGACCAGCGACGAATAGCAAAGTAGAAGTAAATGATGTTCTTGAAGCATCGTTCTTCTTTTGACTGTCAGATCTAGTAGATGTAGCGGAAGTACGAGAACGGCTTGTAGTTGAGCGAGTAGAGTTCGAATTACCAGTAGCAGTGGCACGACCGGTTCCGGTGTTGGTAGCGGATCCACTTACAGTGGCAGCTGCTTGCACAGTGAAGATGTCACCTTGAGTATTGAAACTTGTAGCTAGAGTACTCCAAGTACTAGAGAAACCAGGGGCACGGACGGCACCTGGCACACTTGAGCTAATAACCTCGATATCTTCTTGGCCGCCGGCATAGTTGGCTTGTGCCATTGAAATTTCATAGTTTTCCAGGTCGTAGACGACATAGGCAGAATTCAAGAAAGAGTCACCCAAGATAATACCTCCGCCAGATTGTGGCATGATACCCAAGATACAACTGTCACCAGAAGAACCGATGATGAAGTTTGTAATTGGAGCGTTGATGTGGAATCCGCCGAAGTCGAAGACAACTTCAGTGTCATCGGACTGGCTTGGACAGGAGAAGACGTAGTAACCGGCTCTGTTCGAGTAAGTAGCCTGCAACTTTTGAACAATACGGGTGACTAGAGCTTGTGGTAGGTAAGTTAAGGTGGTACCAGAGTCCAATAGGGCGGGGATCTTTGTAGTAGTGATGGTAGTGTTGTCACTTGAGGAAGAGATACCTAGACCATTTAGGGTAACTTCAAATTGGATAGGGTTCTTGTAACCTTGAGATGCGTAAGTGTTAACCATAGGGATTGTGTACAAGTCACCCAAGTACTTGGAGTGGTCGACGGCACCGAATAAAACACTTCCGGTTTCTGCGGATGCATTGTTTAGGAATAGAGAGTACGAGTTCGACTTAATGGCGCCGTTTCTTAGCAGCACCAGTGGGAAGTTGTCGTATTGGTATGGTCTTTGACCCGAAACAGCGGTTCTGCCGGAGTATGTAACTTCTAGGGCTGGAAGACCGATACCCAGGACACCGACAGTGGAGTTAGTTCTGTTGGCGACGGCGAAGGACAAACCAGTGACGTTCAAGTCTGACAGGTGCAAGTTGTCCATACCCCATGTACCGGAGGCGAAGGTGGAGTCACCGTATTGAATCATGAAAGCTGTGTCATTAGAGTGCCAAGTGGAAGACTTGGATGTGTCGAAAGTACCGTACTTGGCACAGTTGATGGTAGCTCTTGCGCCATTAGAAGTGCCGGCGGCAGTTGGCTGAGCGGCGTCTGTCAATGTGATGGTGGTACCGCCTTGGCCACCTAGCAAACCGTCTGATCCCGTCAGCCAGCTCAAGAGACCGTCGTTGTGCTCGTCGTCGCGTGGTGCGAGAGTAGTTCTCTCCTTAGCGATATCCCTGGCGTCCTCAAGCGCCCTCTTTAGCTCAGCCTCGAGAAGCATGTTCTTACCACTCGTGCCCGTGGAGCCCCTACAGTAAGGGTTATCTGAGCCGGTGATCCACAGGTCCGAGGAACCAGTATCCACCAGCACAACAACAGACTGTGGTGGCGTACCGACTTCCAAAGTGACCGAGTAGAAACTGTTCTGGTTGGTAATCTGCACTTCCTCGTAGCCGTTAGCACGCTTGTTCACCCTAATATCAGCCTGACTGCGACCACGCTTCGCAGTCTCGAAAGTCTCACCGTAGTACTTGTCAAAATCCAGCTTGACATAGGAGAGATCAGCAACATTCTTGGCCGCCTTGCTGTGCGCAGCAACAGACGCCAGCATACATAGCGAACTAAACTTCATATTCTGTATGTGTGTTTGTACTTGTAGTTCTAGTTGTAGTTTACTTGTAGTTCTAGTTCTAGTTCTAGTTCTAGTTCTGGTACTAGAGTAAAGGTATTCAGGAATCACATTTTACAAGCTATATATATGGCAATTATCAAGATCCAAGCCTTGCAGGGGAGCCCCATCAGCAGTTAATGCCCTTGCCCTTCCCCCCCAAGCCATTAGCGTGAAAAAAGAAACATTTCAAGCCCTTTTCAAGCCCTTTTCAGCTTTAATTTGAATTTTCTTCAAATTTGTTTTTTCAAGATGCGCAAATTACGTCATTGCTTCTTTGCTTCTTTGCTTCTCTTGTGCGGGATTTCTCTCGGGCTTCATGTTTCATGTACCCGAATCCACTCTGGAAAGTGATTTCCTGCTAAATTTCGCATCTTGCATTAGATGGGGGGGGCACGCCAAAGTTATTTTAATTACTTACGCGTTACATTGCTACACAATTGAGATATTTTAGATAATTTAGATAGTTCATATAGTTCATATCTTGCCGTGGTACAGTTTCCATATGTTTCTTGCTGCGTGGACGCCGTCGTTGTTGCTGTCACATCTTTGGATTGTTTCAGCGTACTCTTCGTCGGAGAGTTGGCCCGTCTGGTATTTGTGCTGTGTGCTCTTGATGGCCAGCTGGGTGGTGAACTCAGGGTGGCCCTGAAATGTCAGCACGCGCTGCGGCTTGTAGAGGCCCTGGCAGTGGGATTTCTCCGTGTGGCCCCAGTTCTCGTAGCCCGGCGGGACCTCTTCTACGTGGTCTGAGTGCAGTTCGCTGAGGTAGAGGCGGTCCCGGGAGAACAATGTCTTGCCTGTGGCGTTGAGCTGCACGCCGTGCACGCCGGCCTCGAGCCCCTTCGGGTTGCGGCCCACCTGCGCACCGAGACTGCGCGCGAGGACCTGGTGGCCGAAGCATATGCCCACGATGGGCAGTGTGGTCTCATTGACCAGCCGGTACAGCAGCTTGCGCAGATCGACGATCCACTGCGTCTCTGTGTCAAAGGAGTCATAGCGGGACCCAGTGATGTACAGCCCCAGGTAGTCCCCGCTGCTGAGCTCATCCACGGACGGTAGCTCGCCGTTGTACACATCGAACACCCGGTACTCGATACCGCCCTCGGCCCCCACGTACGGCTCGTGCTCCTTGGCCTGCTCCAGCAGCTCAACGGCCATAGTGGCAAAGGTCCCGTCGTCGCGGCTCCACTCGTTGGGGTGGTCGGTGTAGAAGATAGCTACTTTCCTAGCAGCTACAGTCATTTGGTATCAGCGATATAGAGTCTGCGTGAAATCAAATCAAATCAAAACGAAATAAGTAAATAAAGGGAGAAGCCTCCTTTCAATTACGCTGGGGACAATACAAACATGATATGTAATGGCTTAGAGAGCAGATATATACTCTTGGGGTCGAAAGGCACTCCTTTTATTGAAGCCTTGTCCGATGAGCAAAGCTCATAGCATTCCACATCATCGCAACTTTTTCCGAAAAAAAAATATTGCTTTAGAACTCCTACGTACTTTTCTGTGCCAGAATGGGGTGTGTATGCATGAAATCATTAGTTTCCCTAGTAGGGTGTGTGAAGCCACAAGGGCGAACTTTGATAGCCATGATAGATAAGGTTTTGAGATTGACAAAAATGGCAAAGTGACGGTGCTTTGATCGCTCCAGTCCTTTGTCCCTTGAAAAGAAAAGGAAACACAAGACCTTTATCTTATCTGAGGCAGCTTATAACTGTCGTTGCTCGCAGAGGAAAGCACACCTTCTTCGACGAGGGTGTCGAGGTAATCTTGCAGCTGCTTCTGGTTTACCGTGCTATAGTGCGAGTCCTTTGGCATGGCTGATTGTAGTAAAGCGTGAAGCTTGTCTATCTTGAGGGTACCAAGGTTCAAGAGGATGTCTTTAATGTAGGGCAATGCCCTTTCGACATGGTTCTCTTGCTTGTCCTCGTGTTGAGAAGAACGTTCTACTACGGACTCTTCCAAGACATCTGGTATAGCGGCGTATGTAGAGTCACCTTTCCATCTTAGGAACTCTAATGTACGATACTTACCGTCCGAAAAATACAGTACATCTTTGCTTACCCAATATCGCAGAATATCGGCCATCTGCTTAGATTGAATCCCTGATCTTGCACACAATTCACTGATTGTGAGGCCCTCGGTGGGAAAATTAGAGTCATGTTTGGGGCTTTTGAACAATGTGAGTACTGAGTATTGACGCAATGACGCTTTACAGTGCACGGTCCGCCCATCCAAAAAGCTTAAGTTCAAAGAGACAGAACCGTTATCCCTTCTCAGTTCTAATTTTTGGCCGATTTGTTTCTGCGAATAGAAGCGCGAATATAATTCCAATAGATGTTCCAATTCGCCATCCATCTCAAAGTCACCAGCTTTGCTTTGTGTGTCAGAATTATTTGACCAGTATAATGCAGAAACGATCTTCGGGTACACTTTCACGTTGGTATTATGCAATTCAAGTTGCATATCAGTAGCAATTTGCCTACTCTTGTAAATATCTCTTAGCATGATATCAATGGTATTGATGTTATTCAGGTCTTCTTCATCCATCGTTTCCGTGCTTCTATTGTCAAAACGTTTTTTGAGCAGGCTTAGGAATTTGCTCCACTTTTTATCCAATGTGTAGCCTCTTAAATCGAGTAGCTTTTTAGTCAAAAGGTTCTTGAACTCTATAACAAGCGTCTCTTTTGATTCTAGTAGTTCTAATAGAATATCAAATAAGTCTAATTTATGATCAGAAAGGATACCTTTACCGAACGATGTCGGCACTTCTGGGATCCATTCCATATACCTCTTTATTACCTGCTCTAGCACCATACTATCCTCTTCTTTGGAAGACGATCCTATCATAGGATCTACCACATCATCTGATTCTTCTGTGTATGAACAGATTTCTGTGTCCTTTAACTCGTTTGTCAATGCAGTTAGTTTTTCCTCACTGACTTGGCTAGGCATTGTATTCAGTTGATCAGTTTCATCAAGACCAAGCATTGAAAATAATAATAAATGTACCAGATCTTTCCGCTGTCTAAAATGAGGTTTAACATATGAGGAAATTGTTTGCAAATATCGACCTGAAGGATCCAAAATGCTAAATGTCTTGATTGTACGAATATAAAGAAACAAAGCGTCAGCAGTAACAATACTAGGGTTGATAACCTTTAAATTGAACTTTGACAAAAGTTCAACAACTACACAGTTAAAATCGTTCACAGTGGATATTTCCTTTCTCAACTCTAATAACGTCGGTTGAACACTTGCAGGATTACTTATGCATATATCAAATATTTCATTGGTTCGAATGGAGATAAATTGCTTCTCAAAGTATTTGTAAAGTGTATTTGTAATGGTATGATTATCCTCCTGGCAAAATAGTAAGCTTGACAATTGATCCCAGTATTGTGATATGAACTGATTAAACGTCTCCATGATTAGGTACCTTTTATTCCATTTTCTTGTATAGTGTAATTGGCAAAACTGCTCAATTTTGTCAAGTATTATATCCAATACAATGCTAGTAGAATCAGTCTGGCAATAATCAAAGTAATCTACAATTTCCTTAGCTAGTTCAAAATCATCTTCAAGCATCCGGTTTCGGAGTCTCTCAACCGCCCTTGACATAACCTTCTTGTTAGTTTTTAATAGATAGTTCCCAAACAACCTGACTTCATTTTCAACTCGATTATTACCTTCAAAAATTGGTATATATTTTAAAGGGAATAAAACGTGCCTCTCTATTCTTTTCAACTCATTGAAAGTCTCTATTCGTTTGTACTCATTGTAAAAATAAACTCTGCATTGCCAACAGTAGTAATCCTGAATGTTACTTAGAAGTTGATAGTCGTTACTTCCTAGCAATAATTTCTCGATCATTGTCTTAACTAACAAGTTTGGGGGCTTCAATTGGTGATTCTTCTTACCAGCTGGATCTAACCATTGAAGCAACACATTCCACTCCTCAGCATTGCTATTCTTGTTGCCGTTGACGCCGTACTCTAAAACAGCCCTCTTGAAAGTCTTGGTATCCCCAGTTAATATCATAACTACCTTCTCAAAAGAGTTAGGACGAACAAATTGCTTGTCACCTATGTATCGAGCACTTTTCAACTGTTATAGTACTTCTTCCACTCGCAAAACACAAAGATCATAAAAAAGAGCTTATAGTCCATACGAAAGTGCACAAAACTAAGCCTAGGATTATACAGTCAGATGTGTGAGTCCTAGTTGATTTACTGTTCTATCAGCTTATGTTTAACTTTTCAGTGTTATTAATTATTGGGATCATCGATTATCACTCTGTGTTGCCATACAAAAAGTTGAAGAAGTTCGAACAATAATACACCTAAGGGACCAGAAACAATGGGGTGGAAACTATGCTGAAAATTTCTAGTTAAGCATTGCCAAACTATAATTTATTAGATTTGTTCTGGCTAGAGTAGTCATTTGGTAATTGTGCTGCCATATTAGTCTGAGGTTAAGGGAGAAGAGCAAGCTGGTAGTCATGGTTTCAAGACATGAGAAGGAGTTAATGAAGACGTTTCAATCATTGACTTCATGCACTGACGAGGGAAAAGCCAAGAGATATTTGAGTGCTAACAATTGGAACATCAACTATGCTTTGAATGAATACTATGACAAAGAAGTTGGTGGTTTCACTGAGGATCATATGATAAGACATCAGTTTAAGTACCCTGATGAGCTGGTATCATTATTTGGACACTATGCGGCTTTAATTGAAGAAGATGGGACTCAGAGTATTACACCCGATGGACTTATAGACTATATCCAAGACTTAGGATATAATTTGGAAGATTTGGTCACAATCTCTTTGGCACATTTTTTACAGTGTAAAAACCTAGAGAATCCTATTACTGAAAAGCAGTTCTTGTATTTCTGGTACAATGAGGGCTGTTATACGCTTGAACAAATGCGACATTATCTAGAGGACTGTGAAAGAAAACTATGTAACGATTGGAAGTATTTCACTACAATATACAACTATTCATTTGATTTGAATGCCAGTAAGCAAGGAGTGGTGGAAACAGACATAGCTATTGAGTACTGGAAACTGTTTTTTGAAGAGAACAGAACTAAGTTATCAGGAATAATAAAAGTTGATCAAGCACATTTGGACCTGTGGTGTAAATTTCTCCAGGATGAACACAAGAAACTAATCCATAAAGATACATGGCAGATGTTGTTGTTATTTTTCAAGAAATTTCCCTCCTTAGACGCAATCAAAACTGAATACAACGAGGCAGATGCTTGGCCCTACACCATTGATGAGTTTTACGAATACCTAGAAGAGAGAAATGTCCTCTGATACACAAAACAATACCACCTTATTTAATCACTACCTACTGTACATATCTAGATTAAGATAAACCAAATATATTATAGAGCGAATATCAGGAACAAAATTAAAAACATTTTATCTAATACATGTCAATTGAGATGATCAGGGAATTGAAGCTGTTAGGCATTATTACTTGCAATACCTATATCACATATTACGCCATACTATTCTCAAGTGAAAAATTTCTGAAATTTTTCAAAATTTCTCTGCATCGATGCGATGAGCTCATCTCATCGCCTAAACCTGGTCAATAATAACAGCAGATGAGCTTTATATAGTTATGTAGTTACTGGCTGTAATATATGACAGATTTGAGAGGTTTAGTTTCTGAACTTGGTTGTATCTTGGTGGATATATAAGGCATAAAAATACATCAAGTGAATCATCGGCTAAATAGGATATGGTGAAGTCATATCAGCGTTTTGAGCAAGCTAATGTGTTCGGTGTTATATCATCCAATTCCAACAGTGTTTGGATCGAACCAGAGGCTAGCAAGCGTAAAACCGGTAACTTAGGACAAGTGATTGTGGGAGGTTTAGAAAACATATTAGTTTGGGATATCAAGACAGGCGAACAAATTGCCCAATTAACTGATGGTCTTCCACCCGGTGCATCTGATGCCAAACTGTCAAAACCTGCTGAAACTACATTTTTAAAATATCATCCAGAAACCAATTTATTGGCTGCTGGTTACGCTGATGGTGTGATTAAAATTTGGGATTTAATATCCAAAACTGTTTTAATTTCTTTTAATGGTCATAAATCTGCTATTACTGTTTTAGCTTTTGACACAACTGGTACTAGATTAATCTCGGCATCCAAGGATTCAGATATAATTGTATGGGATTTGGTAGGTGAGTCAGGTTTATACAAGCTTCGTTCACACAAGGATGCCATAACTGGTCTGTGGTGTGAAGATGAAAACTGGCTCATTAGTACATCAAAGGATGGTCTTGTTAAGATATGGGACTTAAAATCTCAGCAATGTGTAGAAACTCATCTAGCACATACCGGAGAATGTTGGTCCCTTGGTATTATTGAAGATATGGCCGTTACTTGCAGTGCGGATAGTCAAGTGAAGCTGTGGAAACTTGATTTACAAGCTGAAAATGGCTCCAAATTAACAGAAAAAGGCATCATAGAAAAACAGAGTAAGCAAAGAGGTGTTGAAATCGATTTTGCTGTTGCACCAGATGGCGTAAAATTCTTTTATATACAAAATGCTGATAAGACTATTGAGATTTACAGGTTAAGAAAGGAAGAAGAAATATCAAGGGCTTTAAAGAAGAGAGAAAAGCGTCTTCAAGACAAAGGTATGTCAGAGGAAGAGATAAAGGAAGCCATGGGAAGTCCAGTATCTCTGATGTATCATTTGTTCCAGGTTGTTCGTTCACCATACAAAATTAAGTCAGCGCAATGGACAGTTTGTTCCAACTCAAAACTAGAGCTTGTCGTAACTACGTCCAACAACTCAATCGAGTATTACTCAATTCCTTACTCTAAAAGAGAGCCAACACAGCCTGCTCCACTAAAACTTCACACTATTGATCTACATGGTCAAAGAACGGATATCAGATCAACAAGTATAAGCGATGATAATAAATTGCTGGCTACTGCTTCTAATGGTTCATTGAAGATTTGGAATATAAAAACGAAGCGTTGCATAAGGTCATTCGAATGTGGATATGCCTTGACATGTAAATTTCTACCAGGTGGCGCATTAGTTGTGGTCGGAACTAGAAATGGTGAATTGCAATTGTTTGATATTGCATCTTCTACTATGCTTGACAATAAGGAAGGGGCACATGATGCTGCTATCTGGTCATTAGATTTAACTAGTGATGGAAGAAAGCTGGTTACAGGGTCAGCAGATAAAACTGTAAGATTCTGGACCTTTGAGGTTTCAGAAGTACCAGTTTCCGATGAGTCCAATAAAACTATGCCAATGTTGCAATTATTCCATGATACCACTTTAGAACTAGATGACGATATTTTAAGTGTGGTGATATCGCCTGATGACAAATTCATTGCTGTATCATTACTCGATAACACAGTCAAGGTATTTTTCTTGGATTCGATGAAGTTTTTCTTGAGCTTATATGGTCATAAGCTGCCTGTATTATCAATGGATATTTCATATGATTCAAAGCTAATAGTTACATGCTCTGCTGATAAGAATATAAAAATTTGGGGTCTAGATTTTGGTGATTGTCATAAGTCATTGTTTGCTCATCAAGATTCTATTATGAATGTTAAATTTCTTCCTGAGTCTTATAACTTTTTCAGCTGTTCCAAAGATGCCACTGTTAAATATTGGGATGGTCAGAAATTTGAATGTATTCAAAAACTTGCAGCACATCAAAGTGAAGTTTGGAGTATTTCAGTTTCAAACGATGGTACATTTGTTATATCTACTGGACATGATCACAGTATAAGAGTATGGGAAGAAACTGAGGACCAAGTTTTTCTGGAAGAAGAGAGAGAGAAGGAAATGGATGAGCAATATGAAGATACCCTACTAACTAGCTTAGAGGGTGGTGCTGGTGATGAAATGTTAAGTGTTAAGAAGGGTGATAACGAGGAATCTGAAGAAGTTGAAGGTGTTCATAAGCAGACAGTAGAATCTTTAAAGGCTGGTGAGAGACTGATGGAAGCGCTTGAGATAGGTGTTAATGATATTATTGCAATGGAAGAATTCAATGAACAGCTCAATGCCTGGAAGAAGTCGAAAAAGGGTATTCAACCTATCAGACCCCAGGAAAATACTCTTTTAGTAGCATTAAAGAAAACTCCAGAGGAATATATAATTGAAACATTGGTTAAAATTAAACCTTCACAAATTGAAGACGCATTAATGGTTATGCCTTTCTCATACATTTTGAAATTTTTGAAGTTCATAGATGTTGTTACAACTAAAGCAGCACTTCTACAAAAGCATATTTCCTTGGTTTGTAAAACATTATTCTTTGTGATAAGATTCAACTACAAGGAGTTAGTTGCGCAAAAAAATGCAAATCTGAAACTGCAAATAACAAGAGTGAAAGATAATCTGAGGAAATCTTTAAAGTCCAATGTCGACGAATTGGGGTTCAATATAGAAGGTATGAAGTTTATAAAACAGCAATGGGAGTTAAATCACCATTTGGAATTTAATGATGAGTACGAGGAGAAGAATTTCGAAGAAAAGCACTCTAAAAAGAGAGTTTTTGGAACTTTAGCATAAAATTATGATAATCTATAATTGGTATTTAAAATTAGAGTATAAATTACACGCACAATTATTATTGCAATTCTGTCAAAGTTAATGCTCTCTCTTTTTATTCATTGATTTATCTAATTAATTTGTAACAGATTTAATTGAAATCTATTCAATAAATAATTTCATATGAAATGTGTAAATATGTCGTGATATATAAATTAGTGGACTATGGAAATATGCTGATGCCTCATTAAGACAATAAATAGTTTTAAAATCGTTAAAATATAAGCGTAACTTAAAATCGTCAAATTCGTAAAACTTCCGAAGAGGAAGATGTATCAAATGGTTGAATGCTAATTATGCTAATCCAGAAAACTAAGACGGTAAACTATGCCCACCTTCCAAGTAATGCCATTAAAGCGGCTCCGCAGCACATAATAAAATATGCTGTTAACATGTTTCTGAGGGAATGTTCTCCTTTAAATTGGTTAGAAAAGATAAATTCATGCGCCATTAATTCAATTAGCCCAGTGTAAATTAAAATTCCAGAAGAGATAGAGTCAAATACCCCATTAGCTATCAGTGCCTTTCGTGATCCAGGGACCCAGGAATGTCTCACTCCAATACCAATTGCTATTGCAATTGGTGAGGTAATTGTGAATGCAAAAGCCATAATCCATGGAGTATACCATTTAGAAGGAGGCCATTCGGTTTCGGCGATACGAGTTCCTAAACCTAGGCCTTCAAACATCTGATGAAAAGTGATAACAATAAATAATACTTTGAATTCACTACCAGCAACAGCAAGAGATAAACCAACAAACACAGAATGGAAAATAATACCAAATTCCAGTACACACAGCACGAAAACTTTACTAACGTAATCTGCGGAGAATTTGTGTTCACTATTACCAGTTGTCAGAGTATTTTCATCGATCCAAGTTTCGTCAGTTGATTCTCTCTTGTACTCGTACTGTCCTTCAAATCCAGAGTCATCCACTCTTTTCAAATTAGTAGATACACCAGTTTCGATTTTTTTAGAATCTTGTAGGCTATCTTGATGGCCAGCACAGTTTAGCATACCTTCACTCAAATCATCCGTACTGATTTGAATATCTTTGAGAATAATATCGGGTAATGCATTTGCATTATCAGTTTCTGCATGACTATGGTTAAATTTTTTATCGACAAAATGATGGGCAACTATTTCTGCAAGGAATAGCATGAATAAGGACATCAAACAGATACCAAATGCCCATGGGTAATCTTCGAATGTACCACCTAAGCAATCATCTGTCAATGCTTCTGCAGCTGGTTGTAACAAATGGATAAATGCAGTAGCAATGATCACTCCTGAACCAAAGAATTTAGCAACAAAAAAACACCAGTTGGGTAACCTAATAAAAGAATATTGAGAAGATAGAATTGGGAAATAAGCACCAAGTCCTGAAGATATCATGACAATAAATACAGCTAATATACGCAGATTCTGTTCACCGTTGTAGTCGTTCTCGGTACTGCAGGTATCGACCGAACGTCCCAACAGCTCATTATGCATTTTAACCTAAAAACTCTATGGCCAGAATATGGAGTATTTCAGACCAATTGGCATGCACTCACCGGCTGTGCTTGGTACACTTTGTCTAGTAGCTCACCTGTTAATCTTTTTCAGTACAATATGCCCAATTGATGTGGATCGATAAAGAGGTCGGTCCTTATCTAGATGAGATTTACAAGAGCTAGCCAATCTTAGGTTATGCCACAATGGTATTAATTATGAGTAATCAGAGATCTATTAGATCAAATTATGTAATCACACAACTAAATTCCTTTTTTATTAAGTTCTCGAGCAATTTGTTCGCATTGTTTAGCAAAATTCATTAAATTCGTAAATTTTTCAAGATACTTAAGTGATTCGATACAAAATAGTGACAAATGAGTTCTTGTAAAGAAACCATTGAATTTGTGAGAATAAAGAGAAGTTCATACTCTGTATTACATTAAAAAGATGGCATTACAGATGATGTGTATCATTATTTCAATGTCATAGACGTTATTTTTACCAATGGATGAATAAATCCCTCCCTAATTATGAGCTATTGAAAGACTAATATAATCTTAAGATTTTTAGGTACCTTGAATTGAATAAATTAAAACATTAAATAGTTACAAATATAAGAGATGAAGAACTTCTAAAAGACAAAAAAAATACAAAATAAAGGTGATAGAAACGAAAGACTTGATAAAAGATTTTTATATTACAATGACGTCTTTTGGCGTTTGTCCCATATGCTATGCATGTGAAGTTTGTACTATATACTACTCCTCAATCGTCCCTAAATCTCTAAAAGGGGAACCCAAATCACTATATCCCGATAGTGGAGATGGAAAAGCCATTGCTTCAGTTCTCTCAACTGGCTTCAATAGCCCCCCATCCTCTAGTGCATTTCTCATTTTAGGATCCATTCTTAATTGATCGATATGTAGGTTGGTATTTTCTTTCAAATAATTTTCCTTTATGGGGCTATTCATTATCGCTGAAGAAAGTTTAGTGGGAGAAGATTGTTTTCTAGGAGACTTGGATACCATTTTGGAATCAGGAACTCTGGCAGGGCCAGTGCAGTTATGCCTATTCTTGTGCTTCATCATTGATTGTTCTGAGCTGAATTTTTTCCCGCAGGGACAAGAAAAATGCTTATCATGAGTCTTCTTGTGTCTAGCAAGGTCATGATTCCTCACAAACGCTTTAGTGCATCCCTCAAAGTCACACTTATATGGTTTATCTTCTAGATGTGTTTGAATATGGGACTTTATATTATACCTTCTCCTAAAAAATTTACCACAGTTAGGAAATAAACATTCAAAATTCTTGTCAGGTAGTTCTTTAACATATCGATCAATATAACCTGGTGGTAATGTAGTAGGCTTTTTCCTTTGCCGGCTTGGACTACTTTCGGTATTAGAAAATTGTAACCTATTGCTCACATTTGAATCATCGCCAGCGGTGGTATTATTATGTGATGTTGATCCTTGCGGTATTTCTGATATATGGTGCAATATATTACTGTCGTCCTCTTCTCTAAAATGCATTCCATTTTGTACGCTCTTATTGAGTGGTGTTCCTGATAGCTCCGGCCGTACCAATGATCTCTCGTTCATGTCCACATTATTTTTCGCTTTCACAGGAGTATGCTGGAAAGTATGTTTCTGAGGCATGAATCCAGACTTATTAGCAGTCATGGGAGTATTATTTTTTGATCCCGGTATAGTTGGCATAATTTCTACTGGTGCACGTAGCATTTTCCCATTGTTCTTTTGTTCATTCTCTAAATTGGCTTCTTCTAAGTTCAACATTTGCGAAGGCGGACTTGCAGTGTTCTGATAGTCATCTTGGGGTTGTAAAATAGTAGAAACTGTTGAGAGAACAGAATCTTTTTTCCTATGAGGTGAAATCATACTGTTTGGTGAGCTATACATTGCCTTTGATGATGATTCTCTAGCAGCATTGGTAGGTCTCAAAAATTCCGATGTTGAAAGCACTGAAGCATGCTCCTTTCCAAATGATGATTCGGGTGTCTTGTGTGATGCATAAGCCTCTGTGAAATCAGCATTTGGTTGCAGGTAATTGAGTGGATCTGAAGATTCCATTTGATCAATATTGCTAAACCTTGAGAATGATAGCGGTGGAGTAACAGCTTCGTTATTTAATGTAACTCGAGGTGGAGGTGGGAAAACATAGCCGCCAGAAGATGAGTTTTTTGTAACTATGATGGCGTCATCTCCTTGATATTTGGTTGGACTTCTTTGTTTTGATGGCGATTCAGTTACGTTTTGAGCTGTTAATTGACTTGTTACAGCTTCCTGATCGTGAAGCACACGCTGTATATGTTCTTGTTGTAATCTATTTTCTCGCAGTTGCCGCTCTAAGTTTCTATTTACTTCTTTCTGTTTTTCTAAAGCTAATCGAAGCTCTTCCTGCTGTTTCAGAAGAACTTGGCTTAATACAAAGCCATTCTGGTTATCTGTGTTTCCTTTTACATTCTCGTTCTCAGCTTCATTGATAATGTCTGTATTCTTGCTAAAACTAGCAATGCTGAGGGTTTTGTTATGATTTTTGAAGCCAAATATTGCGGTACCACTCATTCCTCTCTTATGCGACATCGAAGGTTTATTGGACCTGTGTCCCTGTATATCCTGCATCCAATTGAGACTTTGTTCGGCATTCATATTCAGATCTCTAGGCGAAGGCGCCAATGGTATATCTAAGTCCTTCAACTCCTCCGACAGGAGAGCATCAACATCGTTATAATTGAAGTCAAGCAAGTTGTCCATCATGTTATCGTTGTAATTCGTTAGTTGGTCCTGGGGCGTGAACACTTGGTCCTTTGGCATTTGAGGAATCTCTCCCCAATCCGCCTGGAAAGTATTCATTATTTTAGAACGACGAGGTCTTCACAAGCTAAATATCTTCTTTCGACTGTAGTGAAAAAAAAGTTGGTTATCTGTTGTTCTAGCGCTCTATGGAATCTGCTGACCTCCTTCAAATATAAATTGTGTGACTATTCTTATTCCTATTCAGATTGTTAAATAATATTGGCTTGTTTTTCTTATCCGTACTAGAACTTTGCTATACTAAGGCTATTACTCTCTTAAAAAGAGTATTGTCTCCTGTAAATTCCAAATGTTATAACTTAAAAGGATTGAATAAAAAAAAATAAAGTAGGTGGGGAGTTATGAGGGATGTTAAAAAAAATAAGATCGACAGGTGGTCAGTTAGTCTATTGTTTACTTTTCGTCCCTAGTGGTTGATTATGCAAACCAAATACCGTTTCTATACTTTGGAAGTATGTGCTTAATGGTGCAGAAAGGGAAAATAATAAAAAAATCGGTTTCTGAGAGATATTATTTGTCCTGTTAAGGCATATAATTAATCTTATACCCTCCTAAGGGACTATCAAACGACTTTATCTAGGAACAGCGCAGCAATAACAACTCAATACTTGCTGAAAATTGTAATCATATCCAGATCAATGTTAGAAAGGAGATTCTAGTTGTAAAATACCATATGCAACAACAGAATACAACCTAGCGTAACAACCCTAACACTTGAACGTACTTAAATTCTATGCCAAAACAAATATCCCTTTTCTCACCAGAAAGATGTAATGTCTATCACATACAAGCTTGAACACCTTCCACTCCCAGTGTTTCAAACCTCTATGTTGGAAGTTGGAAGATCAATATAACTAAAACTCTTCACAATACATGTTTACCACTGCACATAGTAAACAAAAGCTCTGTCATTATGGGCAAGAATGGGCTATATCCAGAGGAAAGAATTCAGCCGATGCCCTCGTTCCTAATTGGGAAATATGAAAACATATAACAGACGATAAACGGATAGCACCCACAGACAACTGCGTACAGAAGTCCAAATTTCTCTGCAATTCCTAAAACGAAAGAAAATTTTTCAATTTGATCCTGCCCCCCCCGCCATGTAATTATCCCGATCTGGCAATCCATAAACATGTTACCCGATTGGGTCAACTTTAAGTTTTATTAACTGGAAAACCTAGTCTTACACGGACAACGGTCAATTCTTATCACATGTTATCGTTTCGCATTATCATAGAATTGCAAAATCACATGATGTTGATATAATATGATGCGCAGGAATCATGTGAGTGCGATTTCGTGCTCAGGCATGTTCTGCTATCCTCCTCCCTTCTAACATTGTATTCCTTCTGAGTTGCCGCCGACGGTGCGCGCATACACACACACACATATATATACACAAACTTAGATTGCAGGGTGAAAACAAATGGCTTGGAATACACCTATGACCATATAAGTATAAGTAATATGTCTCGTATCAATAGAAATCATCTCTCCATCATGGTGTTGCAAATGGGATGGTGAGGAGTTCTCTGTTTTTGTTCATTTTAATAGAGGATACGTAGAAGACCGGTTGCTGGTTTGGTGATATCTCTACGTAATCTTGAATTTGTTTTGCCATCTCGTTGGAATCTGCATAGCCAACTTTGTCCAGTATATCTTTAGGCGCATTGGACAGTTTGGCTATTGACATATGACTGAATGATGGCACAGTGACCATCTTATCTGACCCACTGAGGCCACTATCAATTAGTGCACTTTCAATGTTGTCTGTTATGTCCTTGATTATATTATCCTTAACAGACTGGGTAACATTATATCCGAGAAACACACTCGTGGTCTGTGGTGAGCCATAGAACCTTAACGTGTCTTCGAACTGAACTAAATGCTGGCGTAATTGAGCAACTTTTGGGACCAGGGTGTTATAAAATCTGTCTCTTTGAGTTTCAGAGTCAAATGGTATGTTCTTTGTCAACGATATATGTAAGGGGACAGGTACACCCAACGTTGTGTAGTGCAACGGTTCAAAAATGTCTGTCCCAGGGAATTTCTTTTGCCAGCTCTGATTGAACTGACGTAATGTCTTGCTAATCATTTCTCGCTCTGTACTAGAAGGGCGGTACTCTATGTACAGGAAACAGGACCATTTACCGATATTTCTTTTAAACACATCGCTGCCTTTAATTGCACCAAGACTCATCCCGTTATCTGTACACTCAATGTATTTATCTGTGTTCGGTGGAATTTGGTACTTGTCGTAAACACTGCTAGGTATCGGAGGTAGTTTTATTACAGTATCGATATCGTCTCTATGAGTCCTCTGCCACTCTTCAAGATTACTTACTTCTCCGGATTTTTCCCAATTCTCGATCGGCGGTATTACTTCTTCCGAGTTCTGGCTCTTTAAGTTCTCTTCACTCTCAAATTCACTTTCAGAACTATATTCCGCTAATATATTCATCAAGATTGTACGTGTTTTAATCCAGGTGTATATTGACAGTTAGTTTGGAACATGTAGCAATGCCTAGGTGAAAAATATAAATAAAAAAAGATGGTTTAATAAATTAGAAATGTGGCAGCTGTGAATGAGTCGATTGGATCTGTAATTAGGGCATTTTGTATCGGAATAACTTGAACAACCCTTCAGTTTTAAGTCTATCTCATCGAATTCTGAGCTTATATTTTTATTTTTTTTCACATGTTGGAAAATTTCAGAATTTTAGGAAACTCTAAAGGCCCTTTTTTTTAAAAAATTGGTTGTTCAACAGAATAAAAATGTCAATTTGACAGCATTTGGACACTAAACTGATCTGTTATTCTACTTGTACGATAAAGGACTATCTAACTCTTCGGAAATTTATATTTTGAAACTGTTTCTGTTAAGATTGCCTTCAGAGTGTTAATATAACTCAAAACAAGGGAACTATTACGCACTCTGAAAGTTTAGCATAGGTCTTGGTTGTTGAGTTTTTAAACTTCATTGCAGTAGAGTTTGTTTGACAATTGGTCTTTGGAAAGTAATAAATAATGCCATTAAGTGAAATCGAGCCCCATAGCCCTTCTGCCAAGAAGGCATCTGGCCACCGCAGATCTAGAAGGCATTCGAGTATAGGGTCGTCTTCTAGGAAGCCTTCGTTAACAAGAAACAGATCAACACTTAGGTTGATGCGTACAATTAGTATTGAGTCGTTGAACAACGACACTTTTTCAGCTAGTGGGGGTGAGGATGAAGACAATTCTAACTCGGATTACAATGATGTATCAGGAACAAATCAAGATCTGGAAGACAAGATAGGTAACTTGAGCATCAAGAGCGGTATCTCCCAAAGCTCGTCGGATATTAAGACTACACCTGCCAAGAAGGGTTCTGGTGGTGTGTCAGCATCGAGTACTGACAATTCTATCGAAGTCCCTTTTGTTAAAGTAGCATTAGACATTACATTGCCTCAGGACTACTTCAAGAAGGATGTTGCCAATATGATTCAAAGTCTAAAAGTTCCAAGATGGTATGCTAGGGGACTCGTCGAATCGCCTCTGAAGATGGAGTCCTTGAGACTTACAAAAATTGCTGGAGCAATGACAAACGCTATCTTTAAAGTCGAGTATCCCGCCCTGCCTTCTCTATTATTAAGGGTTTATGGTTCTAACAATGATATGATTATTGACAGAGAGTACGAGTTACAGGTCTTGGCAAGGTTATCAGTTCAACATATTGGACCCTCGTTATATGGTTGTTTTCTAAATGGGCGCTTTGAGCAATTTTTGGAAAACGCAACAACACTCACAAAGGATGATATCAGAGATTGGAAAACCTCTCAAAGAATAGCTAGAAGAATGAAGGAACTACACACTGGTGTGCCTTTATTAAGGTTTGAAAAGGAACAAGGATCTATGGCGTGGAACAAAATTGACCAATGGTTAAAGGAAATTGAAATGAATGGCGGGGATTGGATTTCGAACGATGATAATGTGCAACAGGTGTTTGGAGCTCCAAACTGGAAAGAGTTTAAAGAGTCCATAAGAAAATACAGGGAATGGTTGTTTGAAAATAGTAAGAGTCCATATGTATTTTGTCATAATGATGCACAGTATGGTAATTTATTATTTAGTGCACCCGTGATCAACAGCGAGAAAAACGATCTAAAGAAAAGTCTCGATGAATCAAATCTATCCACATCTTCGTTGTTTCCATCTGATTCTAGAGTATCTTTGAAGGAAATCATTAATCCAACGAAACAAGAGCAGAGTCAGGACTCAAAACTTGTTGTTATTGATTTTGAGTATGCTGGTGCTAATGTTGCTGCATATGATCTTTCAAATCACTTTTCAGAATGGATGTATGATTATAATAGTTCCACCCCTCATAAGTGTTTTTCAGACCAGTATCCTACTACTGAGCAGATGTTAAATTTTGTCTACTCATATGTTTCACATCTAAGAGGTGGTGTTAAGACTGATATAGACGATGATGCAAGATTACTCTACAATGATATTAAAAAATGGAGAGGTACAGTCCAACTGTTTTGGAGTTTGTGGGCACTAATTCAAAGTGGGAAGATTCAATTCCAAGAGCAGGAATCTACTAAGGTTGATGAAGGGTTGGTAGGTGAGAAATATATAATCAAGACCGAAGACACTGCGATAGACGAATTGGTAGATGACATAGATACAAACGATGTAATTGAGGCACCTGAAGGTGTAAGTATCGATACTTTTGACTATCTGGGTTATTGTACTGACAAGATTTCTGTGTTCTGGGGAGATATTATAGGATTCAACATCATAACAAAATCAGAATGTATTGAGAATAAGGTGAAATACCTAAGCACAGATTTATTGTGAATAGAGTTTATGATCGGTTAGTTGGTGTCGTTTTAACACTGTTTTGTTGATGGAGTTCTCTGATTTATTTGACTAGTTCTCTGATTTATATGACTAGTTCTTTCATTGTTCGCCCTTAGAATAATCGCAAAAGCGTATAACAGAAACTCATTATATAACAGTCATTTAAGATAGTTCTACATAATATTTGCATATATTTAAATTCGTAATCAAAAGTAATAAAAGCATTCATTTTTAATAGTTTATTTTTTATTTTTCGGTTACAGAAAGTTATATTGATAAGTGGATAATTTGAGGTATGATTACACGGCCTCTAGCGCATCTCTTTTTTAATCAAATTTCAAAGATAATAGCATAACAATGTCAGGAAATTCACTCGCTCATTTCACAACAGTGACTGTATATAGCATTCAGTTAAGTGATTAAGGTGTAAATCGTGGATATGTTATGGATTTTGAGCGGGCTCAAAAGAACTTTGATGCATTTGTGATTAATGGAGAAACAGATGAAACACCCAATGATGAGTTAAGGCATGAAAGTCAGCATTCAGATTTTGATACCTGTGGGACACAGGTTCCTGAAATGAACTTCTCTGATGATGATAATTCTGATTGCGGTAATAATGAGATTGACAGGCTCGCACATAATGCCACAGAAACTACAGATAAAGAAGGTGATGATAGCATTATTGTTACACAGGAACGAATTGCGGAAAACAGAAACAATTCGGTAATAGAAATAGAAGATGAGGACCAAATTGATCTAAGTGTGGTGAATAGTAAGGAGGAGGATAATATATTTCTCAACACTCAAATTCAAAGTCGATTAGATGACCATGAGAAGGATCTTCAACAAAAGGCTGTCTTGAAAAGCTTCAATTTTGAGTATGTTGATAAGGATGAGAGTCCCAATATGATGGGAAGTAGATATATAAGGAAAAAATCTCCAAAGAAGAGAAATTCAAGGAAAAATACTGAAGAGGCTATTCAAGCTAGTAAGTCGATCTCGAAAAGACAGAATAATGCGAACTCATTGTTACAGATATTGTCAGGAAAGAAATCTAAAGTTAATGCAATAATCAAGAATCAAAGATTCAAATATGAATCAAAAACTGGAGTATTGAAAAGGGCATCTCAGGTATCCAATTCAACAAGTACCACTTACGGAAAAGAAGAGTGGAAACAAATAAAAAATGTCTTGAGAACCCGATATTCAAAACTAGAAAATTCTGATGATAGGGAACTGGAGAATTTTATTAATTACCTTTCGGAGCAACTAGAAAAAGAGCCTAATCTATGGACCAGCTCACAGATTGCTATATCTACAAATGAGAACAATGAGTCATATAGGCAAGACAGTATAGGTAGTTTATTGACTCTTTCTCAAGTAATGGGAGATAAATCAGCTATACTAGAGTCTGATGATGAATATCCAGATGTTAGACCAAATGGAGAAAGTTTCTTCAAGTGTGCTGATGATTCTCAGCAATTAAAAGATGATCTCAATATTGTGTCTCAAACGAATTCTAATACAAATGTATCAGGAGTGGAATCAGTCCATGGCTTAGAAGGAAAGAATCTTTACAGTATGGGTGAAAAAGAAGAGGTGACGAATAAGATGACGGACTTTGTTAGTAAAGAAGTTGAGCAGTCTCAAGTGCCACTATTAAGTATTCACCGTCGGGGCCGAAACAATGGATCTTATTTTATATTCGATAGTTCTGATGAGTATAAGACTATAATCGAAATCGATAGTTCAATCAGACAGCCCATGGATAATAGTAATGAGCCCTCTATTACTAATCATCGTCGAACTCCAGTATTTTCTAAATCCCAGTCCATACTAGATCAGGAATGTGACTCCATTGAAGATATTAGCCTTTCTCAAGGTTCATTCAAGGCTGTTACCACGCTGATATCTCCTGTTAAAGACGGTTCTACAGCACAAAACTCGCAAGCTATGGATATTCCGACACAGTTCTCTGGAATTCCTAGGTTATTGGATTTGAAGACAGTTCCAAAATTACCTTTCGAAAGCTTCAACGAGAACTCAAAAGATTATCGAATCATTATTTCAAAAAAAAAGCTTCTTGAGCTAAAACAAGCTATCAAACGACTAGCTAATATTGAATTGACAGAGGAACATGAAGTTCTTGGCAACATTGATGGTCAACCCGGTGAGGAATTATTTGCTGTTGTTCTCTCCATCAGCAACAACTTAGAGTTACTGAGCTCACCGGGTGTTGATACGCATACGAAGGAAAAATCTCCAAGCTTAGCCGAACTGCGGAAAGATCTCGATAAAATTGGACTTAAGCCAGTTCGACTAAAGTCACAAATAATAGAAAATCTGGCGTCAGCTTCACAGGTTGTAACAGTTGATGAAAGTAACCAGAAGAAGGTTGGTGTTACATCGAAATCAGAAGTATTTGAATTCTTGACGCATCTAGTCAAGCAAGAACCTGATTTATTGACTAGAATATACTGTTTTCAACCAATTACTATGAACGATCTTATTAATAAACTACGGAATAAAGACTCTTTTGTTGACTTAATCGATGATGGAACTATTCGAGAATGGACAGATAAACTGGGTATTTGTATTCGGAGTAACAATTTGAAAGACTGAATTGTTTTGTGTTCTGTTTAAAAATGCATGTAATTTAATATATTATGTAATTCATAAGTTCTTTTTGCTTTTCATGTTTTGGCCGTAAAAATCGAACTGTCTGATGCTCAAAAAAAATATATAGGATTTTCAAAGTATAAAGATTCTTCATAAGTAGAACGATAATATTTCACATACTTGCGGTTGTTATTGATGTTTTAGTGCCACATGAAGAACAAAGAGATCTCAACAACACCTTAACATCAAAATTATACCTATATTAAATATTCATGCCATTCAGTTTAGTCAGAATCGATGAAGATGATGTGTTAGAATACGTTTTTGAAAGATATACTGCGATCAATTCAGACGCCGATTCTATACGCCAGGACCTGGGGATTCAAGATTCTAAATCAACTACTCTAAATATTGAAATTGCTCCACCAAAATCTTTAATCAATGATACCAATATAACTAAAAAAGGCAAAAAAAAGAAAGGTAATAAGAGCTCATCGGATTATGATTTTTATTCATTTGAAATAAAACAAAATGTTACCAGTTTGCATTCAACTCGTGATAACGACAATTCAACTACCGGCTATGTCTTATGGTCTCTAACACCTGTATTTTGCGAATGGCTACTATATAACGAACAGGCATCACCTTTACACCGTGCTCAAATGGTTAACATATGCTCATTAGAGAAGAAAATTATACATGATATTGAGTTTCCATCCTTATTGAATGAGGACACAACGGTAATTGAACTCGGATCTGGTATTTCTTCAGTTTTACCCATTCTCTGCAGTAACTTTGTTGGAACTTATATATGTACAGACCAAAGAGGAATTCTGAATGGGTTGAAACAGAACATTGCGAATAACCTTGACCTAGTGAATAAGCGCACTATAGTATCTGAAACTTTAGACATTTCTAATATCCAAGAACAACCAACAAACTCTGACGACGAAACAATACCTATTAAACCCACTACTCAACTTGAAGTAGCAATTTTGGACTGGGAAACTTTTCCCAAATCTATCAAGAGTGGATCATCAAATATATTGACAGATTTTGTGAAACCACACGGGACGATATTTCTATTGGCATTGGATGTAATCTACAATGAATATCTGATCAACCCATTTTTGCACACATTACACTCGATAATGTCCTACTACAAGAACCAAAGGGAGATCGTTGCTCTTGTTGGGATACATCTCAGATCAGATGACATTGTACAGGAATTTTTGGAGAAAGTAACTACAGAATTTCCTTTCAAATTACATGTCGTTGATGACCCACAATGGTCTCATTCCCGCTATGACATATACTACATCACTCTCTAAATTACAAATACATTTGGCCACCATTTTCACAACCAAAAGTATTTGAGAAACCCTCCCAGTTGCCAGATTTGAGTGCAGTTACTTCGCATTAAAACAAGAAGCAAATATATAGCAGATAGCAATTCACAGTATAGCCTTCGGAGTTATAAACACTTAAAACTGCAAATCACGGCATTATAACGTCAGGGTGTACGTGATTTCTATGCCACACAGCAGCGATGCAGTGTAAAAGTCGTAGGGGCTGAATTTGTCCTCTTTATCCCCAACGAAGAGGCACGAGTTTTTCAGCCTGGAAGTGAAATTTCAAAAAGAAAATCCAAAGGAAAAAAAAATCTGCATAACAAGAGTATCAGTGATAAGTAGATGAGATGGGGGGAATATTGACCAGATAGTCATTCTGCGCTTAAAACGACTAGCGATCTCAACAGAATCTGGTAGATCCAAACTAACGCTATAACTATTCTTGCTGGGAAAAGAATATCTTTCCAAGAAAATTAGCAACTTAGTCTGAACTTTTGTGACGGCATTACTCCAAGGGTCCTTGCATTCATTTTAGTTCTGGCAACACTAGAGAGACCCTATAGAGGTTCATTTTTATTTTCAAACGCACAGGTAGTTGAATTTATTGGTGTTGAAAAAAAGCGGTGCTGTTGACTATTTGGTATAAGTCCACGCCACTGCCATAACAACCATAGCTATAACAACTAAGGAATTTTTTTTTTGCTGCATTTACTTTTATTTGTTGTTGCCCTAAGAAAGGCTTATTTTGCATTCATTATAGATTAATAATACTCCCAAAATAATCTCCGTTTGATTTTTAATTAATTTCTCTTTATTGACCTGATTATATGAAAAAACAATAAAGATCTAAGATACTACTGAACTGATAGGAACTACTAATACATAATGGCTGTATGGGAGCAATTAGAAGTTTCAAAAGCTCACGTAGCTTACGCATGTGTGGGTGTTTTCTCATCTATCTTCTCATTAGTATCACTTTTCGTGAAGGAGAAACTGTATATTGGTGAATCCACCGTGGCGGGTATATTCGGACTTATAGTGGGGCCCGTTTGTCTAGATTGGTTTAACCCATTAGAGTGGGGTAACTCTGATGTTATTACATTAGAGATTACTAGAATAGTTCTATGTTTACAGATTTTTGCTGTTGCCGTTGAACTACCACGAAAGTACATGAAGAAGCATTGGCTTTCAGTTACCATGCTACTAGTACCGGTAATGACTGCTGGTTGGTTAATTATTGGTCTGTTTGTATGGATTATCATTCCACACATCAACTTTCCAGCAGCTTTGTTAGTAAGTGCTTGTATCACTGCCACAGATCCTATTCTGGCACAGTCAGTGGTTTCAGGTAAGTTTGCCAAAAAGGTGCCGGGGCATTTAAGAAATTTACTATCAGCTGAATCAGGTTGTAATGATGGTATGGCATTTCCATTCATTTATTTATCCCTTAATTTAGTTCTTCACCCAGGAAGAGGAGGACTTATTGTTAAAGATTGGATTTGTATAACAATTCTCTATGAATGTCTGTTTGGATGCATATTAGGTGTTGTGATAGGATACGTTGGTAGAATATCTATAAGATTTGCTGAAGAAAAGAATATTATAGACAGAGAATCATTTTTGGCTTTCTATGTGGTATTAGCTTTTATATGTGCTGGTTTTGGTTCTTTATTAGGTGTTGATGACCTTCTTGTATCGTTTGCAGCTGGTGCTGCATTTGCATGGGATGGTTGGTTTTCTCAGAAAACTGAAGAATCCAATGTGTCTACTGTTATTGATGTCTTGCTAAATTACGCCTATTTTATCTACTTTGGTGCCATTATCCCATGGGATCAATTTAACAATGGTGATATTGGTCTAAATGTCTGGAGACTGATCGTATTAGCAATTATTGTTATCTTCTTGCGTAGAATTCCAGCAGTTATGATTCTAAAACCTGTTATACCCGATATCAAATCATGGCGTGAGGCGTTATTTGTGGGCCATTTTGGGCCTATTGGTGTAGGCGCAATCTTTGCTGCTATTCTGGCTAGAGGTGAGCTTGAACATGAATTTCTGGAAGAACCCACTCCGTTAAATGTTGTTCCTCCAGAGGTGGAAACTGAACATTGGCAATTGATTGCCATTTTATGGCCAACGATTTGTTTCTTTATCATCACATCTATCATTGTTCATGGTTCATCCGTTGCTGTGATAACACTAGGAAGACATTTGAATACTGTGACTTTGACTAAAACTTTTACCACCCATACTACAAATGGGAATGGGAAATCATCTTGGATGCAAAGATTACCCTCACTTGATAAGAGTGGTAGATCATTTTCATTACACCGTGTGGATACGAGTGCCACAAATGAAACTATACACCATGAAACTGAACCTGATGAATTGAAACAGAATGATACCATGGAAGATTACAGTGGCGTCACAACTAGTGGCAAACCTGTAAGAGCAGCTGGTGGAATGCGGAGAAGGGTAACTAGGAAGAAGAAAAAGAGTAGAGGTAGAAAGCATGCCGAAAGACTGATGAGGAAGACTGAAAAACTAAACCCTATGTTCGGAGGCTATGATGATGAGCTAAATGATTTGGGTAGAGAAAAACTTCAATTAGAAAAGGAAGCTGAAGCTGGCACATTTGCACTAGGACGTAAAAACTGGCCAAATGCTGACAACGATGACGATGCCGATGGTTCACCACATACTGTGATTGGTACTAGTATAAGTGGCTCTGATCAATATGATGAGGAGAAAGTGGATTCTCGCCATTCTCTTGAAAGTACGCAATCTGAAAAAGAAAGGAAACTTGCTGAACTTAAAGAGCAAGAAGAAACTCCTCATGTTGCTTATGCAGAAGGGAACAAGATTATTTTTGAGAATAAACAAGGTGAAATTATTGATGAAGCTAAGCTAAATAGTCCATCTGATGAGGAGGCCCAGCAATCGTTCCGAAGCCCAAGTTCATTAAAGAAAACTAGAAGCAATGATTCTACAAGTAGAAGTATGACTAGTATGAATAGTCTGAAGAGAATTATTACTCCTCCATCTGTGAAAAAGGTACATTCACTAATTGATCGTAGTCATCCAAAGTATATTGCATACAAAATAGACAACCAATTAATTATTGAAGATGACGAAGGTGAAGTTTTGAGACGTTACAAGATCAATACCCATGATAAAGAAGAATCTAAAACATCTCCCAAAGTTCAAACTAGAAATGAAAGGAGCTCAAGTATTGTCTCTAGAGCTTTGTCTGCTGTTGGATTAAGAAATGGATCTAAAACTACTTTAGCATCTGATGAAGTAACTGGAGTAGCAGAAGGGGAAAGACAGTTCGTACTAACTCCAGTACCTACACATATGTATGATCAGAATGAAAATCAAATCAACGAAGAAGATGAGGAAGGAACTAGTTATAGTGGGTCTGAAAATGATAATGAAGAAGAAAATTCTCAATCTGATGACTCATATGAGTATGATAGCAATCAATTATCAGGTGAGGAGTCCAATGAAAGATCTGAGGATGAGGAAAGTGAAGATTATGATGAAGATAGTGATAATTATTCTGAAACTCAAATAGAAAGAGATCGTCGTCTAAATGCCCTTGGCCATATATCTTTACCTGCAGAAGCTGATGATGAGGAACCAGCTCCTTATATTCCACAACTAGATCAAAATAATTCTAGAAATAAAATGAAATCCACATTCGCGAGGTTCAAGAAATAATCCAGTCATCTCCTCTATTGCCAACAAGAAACTACCTACCTCAGCAATAACAATCCATTTCATATTCAATTTGAGCATTCAATTATTTAATATAATATAATACATAACCTTAATTTAAGCATCAAAAAATATTTAGTGATAAAACCATTTTTTGCCCTAATTGTTTATCAGTTTTCTGATTATACTAAAAATTTAAATCATAAAGTTATAATGCATTTTTATTTACAGATATTGAACTACTAATATTTACTAATCATAGTTTTGAAACGAAGTCTCATATCTTTTTTTTTCCAAATTCTAATGACTGCTGTATAAAATTGGAGAAATCGTTGTAATCAGGATTATCATCACATATCAAGTCAATTCTATTTGTCTGGCCACCACGAGCACCTCCGTTAATGTTTGAGTATTGCACCAGAAATCTGTCCCGAAATTTAAGCCTTGTAATGCGATGTCGATAAGTGTTCACAAAATCATAGCGGACTTGCACGGTGCCCTCTTCTTCCGTTGGGATATTAACACAAACGCTGTTACCTAACAACATCTTGTTACCTTGACCAAAATCTAATTTAGCTTGATCAACATAGTGTTTTAATTCATCTTGTCCTTCAAGCCATTGTCCTGGATCGTCATTTTCCAACGACGGATTGAGGGAAACTACTGCATCACTTACAATTTTGAAATCAAAGGGATGCTGAGGTGCTTCTAACATAACTGCCTTCTCAGAAACTGAGAAAATACAGTCCATCGAGGCCTTAATTGCATTATCTCGGTCATCAAGTTCAAACCATAATTCCATGTTAGGTGGATAACTCTTAATCCCGGGTGGTATTGATGATAAATCTGGTTTGAATTTCAACTGAACATAATAATCATCGTTTTCTCCAAGAACAGATAGATTCCCCTCATATGTTTCTTCAAAATATGGTAGATCCATTAGAAAATTAGAAATTGTTGGTATACGTGGTAAAAATGTTCTTATCATTGAGTTTCCAGCTTTCAAAAGCTGTCCCATGGTAACACTAATTACATGTTGCCTAGTTCCCTTCACAGGCAAGAGTTTTTGCTTCAAGGAAATTTTTTTATCAGTTAGGAAGTCATAAATCCTTTTGACATCCAGCATTTCAATTGTGGGAGGATACTCGAGTTTATCAGTTTTGCCTAGCAATTTATTTTCTGGCAACTGTAATCTATACCACAGTTTATTTTTGTCTAACCAATTGAACGAATCCATGTCTGTGTATGGATATTCCTTACACTTTTCCTTCATACATTTATCACCTGTGGTGATATATTCTTCTTGTACATGTGGCGTGTACTTACTTGCCCAAGTCAGATATAGCTTTGCTGTATCAATTCTCTTTTTTCCAAAAGCAGAGATGTTGTACTGTTTTTCTTCAGAACTATCGGAGATTAAATCAATATAAACACTAGCTTGTTTTTGCACCAAATCGATTATTTGTTCAACATTCATATCTCCGTCCAGTTTACCGTCTATAGAATGATCTCTAATCAACTTTTCAATTGGCACTATTTCAGTTTTCACATTCTCTAAAATTCTATTGAGAGAAATTTCCACATACCTAATAACATTCGCCGATGCCCTGATTATGATTTTGTTTTCTTCTGGAGCTACTGCCAAAATTGCACCTATCCTAGCTAAATTATGTAGTATTTTACCATTGTCTGTGAGCAAAAGAAGGTAAGTATCTCTCGTCTTGATATCCAGCTCGCGCTCTATAATTAGATCATCTTTTTCATTTATGTTTTCATCCACCTGACATTGCCAGTATTCATTCATAATCTTTTTTATAATAAATGCCTTTGACTTCTTGAAAAGAGACGGGCCGAACATCTTCTTGGAATATGCCCTCAATTGGTTGACAGTGTAAGCTGATTTCAGCAAATTCTCCAGCTGTTCATATCTTTTTTGAGACATGATAGGTTTTACAGGCTTTTGATAACCAATAGCTTTCACAGCTTGTTCTTCAGATACGGTACTTCTGAATACCATCAACTTCCGACGTTTCTGGTCTATTTCCTCTAAGACAGTGTCAGTCAGTTTTTCTTTATCTTCCTCTTTGCTACCATTTGTACTAATTCCGAGATCAACACCTTCCAGTATAGATAACTTGGTCCTAGGGGCACTTATTGGTCTATTATGTCGTGTAATTAAACTATCAGTTGTTGTATGTGTATTTGCATGATCTGTTACAGGGCCTCTTCGCCTTTTCTTAAAAGAGGTAACTTGTCCAGGGTTTAGCACCACAATCTTTTGTTTCTCAGGCATCTTCTTCTTACCCCTAGTCGATAATAGCTTCTCTTTCAGCGAATCATCGCTGAAGAGTCTTATCCTCGTTCTAAACGCCGGCAGTATCCGCTTTCGCAGTAATGGCAAAGCTCTCAGCATTGTGAGACAACTTGCTAGTAGATATGAACCAACTGTTTGATGGAGAGTGCTATTTGAGTCACTGAGTAATACTTAAAGCAATGTCAAAACTGGGTCTAAGGAACCGTGAAGAAAATGTGTGGGAAAGCCTGACGCAGTAAAGTAGTGAACAGCAGGTAAACGCTATTGCTAGGTAGCAACAAGGATGTTTAATAATGTGAATTGGCTGTTAGATGTGGGTTATTATGAAACCTTTGAAGCTAGACTATTAGTTTGACTATCTCCTGCCTCTCTTTTGCAAAAAAATTACATCAAAAAATTTAAAGCTGAATTGAAATCGCAGATGCGATGTGATGCGATGAGATGAGACGGGTTAGTCCTTGAACCATTATAAGTCATTGATCTAGCAATTATAGAACCCTAGGATTTCAGCAGACACAGCACGCCATTGGATATATGATACTGTAGTAGTACGATGAGTGACGACAAGACGCATAAGAAGCAGAAGAGGATACGAGTACGAACGGATGTGGTAGCTGATTATTTTGATCTGTACAACAGGGAGGTGCGGCGTGTGCTGATGCCTGAGTTTGGGCTCACGGAGGAGCTAACGCGGTCGAAGGTGCATGTGAACTCAAGAGTACGATGTCTTGAGCCGGATCATTTTAGCGGGCAAGTACTACGCCGTGATGATTACGATGATTACGATGATGACGACGAGGAGCATGATGACAGTGAATCGGACGGTGATTATACAACAGATGATGAAGTAGAGCCAGCTGAGGATGACGACATGGGGACTGAGTGGACTCGTTATGAGAAGGAGCAGTTCTTCTACTGCATGTCGCGGTACAGCATACATCGAGTCGATGAGTGGTGTCAGACGTTTACGAACAAGAGCAAGTACGAAATATTGGTATACTACCAAGTGCTGCGGTCCAACCTCGAGCAATTGAAGACCACGCGGTACAAGCGTCTTCTTCCGCGGTCTCGATTTCCGATAGCCTATGAGATGAGTCCGGAGTTTATCAGGCTGGAAGAAATGCTGTGTGAGCAAGTGAACGATGTTGTGCTACATAAAGCTGGAAGTGACGAAGGTAGCGTCGAAGATAACGAGGATAGCATAATAGACATCGAGAAGTGGAACGCACGGTGGGAGCCTCTCTATGCCAACACCCATATCGAGGAGCTGCGGCCCATCAGCATAGAGCCGCTGCCGATAGCACCAGAGGCGATCCGATATCTCACGGAGCTAGTCAAACGACACACAAGGAAGCTACTGTGGCACAGTGTCCTGCCCTCTCTCGAGTCGGCACGGATATCCAAAGCTGCTCTCCTGGGGAGACAGGCTGAAAAGAGACAAGCTGAGAAGAGACCTCTGGCAGAAGAAGACGTTATTGAGATACAGGCACACCCTAGGAAGAAGCACCACAGGGACTACTACCCGCACGAGATAACTCGGGAGGATGTTTTGCAAGCGGTGATCACGTTGAAACAAGAGGGCAGCACACAGACATACCCGCTTACGCTAGGTGAGTGTGTGCTGGACACAATAAAGAAGTACGAGATAGAGACGAGTACCCAGGGCCGTCTGTTCCACAGCAAGGACATTGCCAAGCAGAGCGTGCTGTCGAACCTAGTGAGCTCACACCAGAGACACCACAACGCAGAGGACGACTCAGCGCTGGCACTGACAGGGGAGCTGGCGACCCGCTACTACGACGGCATCAGCTACATGGACCGCAAGTACATGAGCCGCATGAACCGCCTGCTCACATCCACATATGCGGACTCAGAACTCTGGCACGTGACCGAATCTACAACCGCATTGCAAGGTCCACCTGACTTATTCGTACAATACTACTCACACAGCGTCCCCACCCCGCACGAAAACAACGTGACGGAGAAGCTTGCCCTTCAGCTCCACGACACGCAGCTGGCGAACGCGGTGCTGGACAACCCTTGCGAAGTGGCGCTGGCGTGCGAGGAGTCCCGCAGGTTGGACCTGGAGGACCTCGCCCGGTCACGTAAGCACGAGAACATGCTGCTGCGGTACCTGGTCGGTGTCAGCGAGCGGGCCCAACCTATGCGCGTCACCACAGACCAAACGCGGTCCACCGCCGTCTCAAACAAACTCCTACAATGGTTCCAGGTATCCCCCTAGATATGGGGAAAGATTAGATACGTGAGATACAGGGAATCTAGCACCCACTACCTTCAGTTATCTCAATTTTGAGTTATCTCAATTTGAATTGTCTCAATGACACTCAGTTCTCTTTCTACAACTGATTACATCCCCCCCTACCCATCTCCAGCCTCCAGCCTAATACACCTCGAGATATACGGGAGTCGACCTCCGAATAGTCCTCGAGAAACTGCTAGACTCGGAGATCGCTATCCGAGGTGCGCATAATAGAGTGTGTGTGCACTGGGTACGCCCTTAGATCGCCTGCAGAGATGTTAGAAATCCCCCCCATTCCCCTAATATAAGCAAGACTACTTAGACGAACCCGCAGCAATACGGAGTAAGAGCAGTAGAAGCAGTACAACGCAGTAGAAGCAGTAGAAGCAGTAGAAGCAGTAAACGCAGGCAGGACAATAAAAGAACAATGCAGACCAGAGAATGTGCCGTAGGTGAGATAAGTGATTTGAGATTCCCTGCGGTGATAACTAGGGGAGTGAGGGGCGGCCCAGTTGTTACTGGATTTCTCGGGGTGGGAGATCCGAATTTGGCTCAGATAGCAGCGCACGGGGGAGATCGCATGGGATTGCTGATAGCGAACAGTAGATAAACAAAGCTGCTGCGGCGATAATGTGCAGGTGCTACAGCCCTCAAGTTCGCTTTCCATCTTTGCTAAAAATCGCTCTCGGGGGTCGATCCCCGGGCCCGGCGATGACTATCCTTGGCATCCCCCCATACATATAAAAGGGCAGTAGTCTGAGAACCAACAAAGGTATCACAAGCGTCACAAGTACCACAAGTATTACACAAATACCACTAAGAACAACTAACAACTAACAACTAACAAAAATATATGCTAAGAATCTACCGTCCCAGAGTTATGGCTATTGCCAGAAGATATGTCTCGCAGACTGCGCAGACCAGCAACGCTATGGTCGCTGATACCACTGATCCCATGATGAACCCTATGCAGCCCAAGTTGAGTAGCCACTCGCAGTTGCCACCCAGCAGTGTCGCTTACTTGAAGACGCTGTCTCGTGCTGAGGTTTTCTCGCTGGGGATGATAGGGCTGGCCACCACCAGCAAGCCTGTGCTAAACCTTGTGATCAAGCTGTTCCCATATGTGCCTATGCCTTTGATCAAGATGTTTGTGTCCCGTCTGTACTGTGGTGGTGACAACATCAACGAGGTCAAGACCTTCGGCGAGAAATTGCAGAAAAGAGGCATCTCGAACATGATGCTGTCTCTAACTATAGAGGATTCCGAAGGTACAAAGAACATCGATATTAACTACATTGTCGAGGAGACTATCAAGTCCGTGCACGGCGTGCTAAAACCAAACCTGGTCAACCAGCTGGAGAAGTGCGGCAACGACGCGAAGAAGATCAACGAGATCGCCCCGGGTTACATCGCTTTGAAGCCTTCTGCACTGGTGTCTAACCCACATGACGTGCTAATGAACTTCAACAACCCAGACCCTCACTGGGTCGCACAACGCGAGAAGCTGATCGACAACTGCTCTAGAATCGCCCAGGAGATTTACGACTTGAACAACGACTTGCTTAAGAAGTACCCTTCCAGAACAGCTCCATTCTGCGTCGCTACCATCGACGCTGAGAAGTACGACTTGCAAAACAGCGGGGTCTACGAACTACAAAGAATTCTGTTCCAGAAATTCAACAAGCTAAGCTCCCCAATGGTTTCCGTGATCGGTACTTGGCAACTATACTTGGTCGACTCCGCAGCACAACTTGCTCGCGAACACGCAAGAGCTATGAAGGAAGGTTACAAGTTGGGTGTCAAATTAGTTAGAGGCGCTTATATCCACTCTGAGACAAAGCGCGACTCTATCATCTTCAAAACCAAAGAAGGCACAGACGAAAACTACGATGCGGTCATGACCACTGTTATCCAAGACCTTTTAAAGAATGGTACCAAATCCTACTATGGTCACTTGGTCGTCGCATCTCACAATTATGGGTCTCAGATGCTGGCTACCAAAATCTTGAAAGATGCTCCAGAAAATGTCGGTAAGGCCAATATCGTCCTTGGACAATTGTTAGGTATGTCAGACAACGTCACTCACGATTTGATCACCAAGCATGGCGCAAAGAACATTATTAAGTACGTCCCATGGGGTCCTCCATTGGAAACTAAGGACTATCTATTGAGAAGATTACAAGAGAACGGTGATGCAGTTAAGTCAGACAACGGTTTCCCACTAGTGAAGGCAGTAATTAAATCACTCTTCTCTAGGGCTTGAGAGCTAATGTCAAGACTCTTTATGCACTTCATTTCGAAATTCCATTGTGTTTTTCTATGGTTGTTGAATTCTAACTACCAATTGTATTCTGAAAAGTTATTTTAACCATGCATTGAGTGCTTCTATTCAGGACACTCACCTTGTGATACGACTATAAGTACCAAGGCAATCACTTTTTTTTTTTATACAGCATTAATGTTTGCTCTTATTATACCACATTTGTTTTCTTTATCCCTTACCTTATACTGTAAACTCATTTTTACAGTAGGCTTTACCTTTATGTATACACTCCCGAACTTAAAGAAATTTTGATAATTTATATATAGAACTATTTATATCCTTATAACCATTAATATTTTATTCATGAAACTTACACAAACTTTCAACTTCTTTTAGTAAAAAGATCAGAGGCCATCTCTTGGAAGCTCTTTTTTCAAGTATCAAAAGAAAATGCGATGAGTTCCGTTATACACACCTATAAATGCACAATAGTAACTACTAGACTCTACTCAAAACCAAACATAATAAAACACAGGCGTGTGATAGATGAAGTTCGTTGCATTGATATCGGGTGGGAAGGACTCGTGCTATAATATTCTTCACTGCCAAAGACGAGGTCATGAACTTGTCGCGCTGGCTAATTTGCGGCCTATAGACACAGACAAACAGGAGCTAGATAGCTTCATGTTTCAAACTGTTGGCCATGATATTGTCTCTCTCTATGAAAACTGTACAGGTCTTCCGTTGTTTAGAAAGGAGATTCATCCAAAAACGTCCAAGAACGTTGAATTGAACTATACACCCACAAAGGACGACGAAATTGAGGTACTGTACCAATTATTATCAGAAGTTAAACAATCGATTCCGGATTTACAAGCTGTAAGTGTTGGAGCCATCTTATCTTCATACCAAAGAACCAGAGTTGAAGATGTGTGTGGAAGGTTGGGACTTGTAGTTTTAAGCTACTTATGGCAGAGAAGTCAACTTGAGCTGATGACCGAGATGTGTTCAATGTCTAAGCAGGAGGATGAATTAAATACATCTGAGAGTTGTAAACTTGATGCTAGGATTATCAAAGTAGCAGCGATCGGCTTGGACAGCACAGATTTAGGGAAATCGTTACCACAGTTATTTCCAAAGATGCTAAAATTGAACACCCAATATGAGGTTCATATTTGCGGTGAAGGTGGTGAATTTGAGTCTATGGTATTGGATGCGCCATTTTTTCGTAAAGGATTTCTAAAACTAGAAGAGGTTATAGATACAACTGACAGTGAAAATGACGGTGTATATAACGCACAATTGAAAGTGAAATTTCAGAAAAGAGAACTACCAGATGATATATTTCAATCAGAGTTGTCGAGATTGCCTGTTCCACCATTATTTGACCCGGCATGGAACGAATTGTATGAGCTTATCGATAATGAAAACTTCGAAGATACCAAAACGATCAACACTATGAATATAAGACTTCCCTCAGTTAAAACACATACAAACCGCATTGGAAACTTACTATATATTTCCAATATACAACCACAGTACAAAGATGGCACTGTACAAGAGCAAGTCAAGGATGTACTACAGCAACTGGATAATATACTAAAAGATAATCATCTCACAGCCAAAAACGTACTCTATTCTTCTCTGTTGTTGAAAGATATGTCCCTTTTTGCCTCTGTAAATCAAGAGTACAGTAAGTTCTTTGGTATATGGAAAAATGGTCCCCTACCACCAGCAAGGGCGTGTATCGAATCCAATATAATTAATGATGGTAGTGCTTTGCAACTCTCAGTAGTTGTTAAATATGCGGATCAAACTCTTGGAAATGATATAGAGAAGTGTGAAAAAAGTGGCTTACATGTCCAAGGAAGATCATATTGGGCACCATGCAATATTGGTCCGTATTCTCAATCTATTTGGCTATCTAATGATTTGAATCAACTTTCATATTTAAGCGGTCAAATTGCTTTAGAACCCTCACAAATGGAGATGATCGACACCAATGATGCTAAACAACAGGCAGTTTTATCATTAAAGCATCTAGATAGTATCAAACAAGTGATAAATGCAAGAAATCAAGTACAGCTAACCTGTTTCATTAGCAATAACTCAATAGTACCACTACTGACTCAAACTTGGGCTCAATATTCTGAAGATATAATATATAGTTCAGAAATGGAAGAATGGTGTGGTAAACCTAGTGAGTCTCAAGATTGCTTAATTATTGTGAAGGTATCCAATTTGCCTAGGAACGCTCTTTGTGAATGGGGAGGGATAGCGGCTAAATCACTAGAAGTGGAACATGACGATCATGATTTAACAGCAGAATTACGTAAACTTAACCTAGATGGTGGCATCAATATAATAAATCATCATGACCTAACATTAAGACGGTTCAAGACTATCTTTGCTAATACAGCAGAGCAACTAATTACACAAATAAGAGGTGTAACTTTCAAGAATACGCATTGTATTATTTTTTTCTCTGAATACTTATGTGTAGATGAACTTCAAGACACTAGTGCCGAGTTCATTCCAGTTGAAAAGGTTTATAATTACAAAGGTGAAGAAGTGAAATTCGCGGCACACATTGTTAATCACACTAAATTTTAAGTAATACACCACATATATATGCATCACATACTAGCACTAATATAATATCTACATCATTGGCACGTTGCAACTTTAGAGCAACTTTATCTGTTTTGACTGTTTGGAGCACCTTTATCCATTTAAATTTTCCAGTTAAGTTTAAATGACAAAAAATCGATGAGCTTGTACAATACTAGCTGTATATGTATGACTAAGAAGAATAGCAAGTAGTGAACTAGACTTGGTAACCAAAGAATTTCAGATAGGTCTCTTCCAACATCTATCCCTATCGTCGAAGGCTTTTACTTTAGTACTACCAGCTACACCTGATCGAACCTTTCTGAATCAGGGAAACTTATATGGAAACATATACATTACACTTGCGATGATATGAATACCTTAAATGAAATAAGAAAAACATTATCATAACTGGCCAATTGTAAAGAGCAATAACTACCGTCACTAAATTATATTTTGGAGTTTTGTAATGGATTTTACAAGCCAAGCTAGAAGGATTATCAAATTTGCAGAGAAAGCTCTTCAAGATGAAACCTTGGATTCTGATACTGTACAGAGAGCGATCATAGAGAGAAACCTTCGAATTGAGTTTCGAAGACAAAACATTGTGTCTAATGCATTGAAAGACAGTCATTATCATCAAATCACTGATGAGGAATTACAAAGTAACTTGACTAATTATCCTTTTATGGCTTCCATCCAAGCTAGAGTTGCATGGAGATCAATTCTTTCTTCACCTACAGATCCTGATAAAGATTATCATAATCAGACTAGTACATCTATTAACAGGAAGAGAGGTATTTATAACAGCAGGCATATACCTAATAAGAGACTTCGCAATGAAAAAGATAGAGTAGATAAACTTAATCAAATGGTGAGAGACATCGAGAATAATACGAAAGTCGTGGAGACGTTACTAAATGAATCTGATATAACCACATCTGTTGATAGACCGGCTATAAATGTCCATCCATTTGTAGAGGATGAAGCTCCACCACCAACCATTACAATGGATGACCTTGAGATAGTCAGTAATGCCACTAAAAATATTTCTAATACAAATACAGTCGAAAAGCCTTACGTATCAGTGAGTTCAAACTCTAGAAATGAATACGAAACACGTCATTTAAAATATGACAGCACGATTAGTAGGTTCGGTAAAATTGATCACAGGCGCCATTCTAAAGAGAATATCTTAATCAGGAACGATAATGAAACTCATACAATAAGAAGAAGTAGCAAAAGTAACAAAAATCCCAAATCAATCAGAAAGATGAGAGCTGTTGCAAAGAAATACCATTTAGAAGAATGAATATAAAATGAAATTTATTATAATTTTCTACATATTATCTACTTAAAGAAATAATAAAAAAGGTGGGATAAAATGCAAGACATGTCAAATGAACGCACCTGAATAAGCAAGGGACCATGTCAAACTCTGACCATTATCAAGGAAATTACCGGAGAAATTGGGAGATGAAAAAAATTCAAATGATGCTCGAGGATTGAACAAAGCCAAATTTAGCATCATTATTCCTTTCCAACCGTCATTAACATCATTAACTATGCCTTGAAGTTTTTGAATCCACTCTTGCTCAACATATGATGGGTGTCTGATAAATGACGACATGGGAGTTATTGGTATAGCATGAATCATTTGGATGTATTGAAGATAATTCCCAAAATAAGTTGTATGATCAATCTTGTTCTCAAATAATATACCACTTACTTTATTACCAATAAATTGTGGTGGTTCAGTTTTGTTAGCATCATCATAAAGGAAATATTGATTAAGTGATGTGTTTAGAATTCCAAGTTGGACATTCGATCTGTTGACCAATGCAACATTTCCAGAAACCATACCCCATAGTTTCAAAGCGTAACAAGAATTGACATCTTCAGAACTTGACTCTTCATCTTTACCATCACCACTCTCAAAGAGACCTTTTGCCCACGAGTGTCCAGTGAACCAGTCAAATGACCTATACATGGGGAAATAGGGATCGTTTTCTGAAGGATTAGCATAATCCCTTATTAGGGTTTCAACCCATTCTCGATTTTCAGTAAACCAGCTACCATTACCAATGTCTCTGTCAACTTTCGTCAAAATTGCAGCGGCAATAATATGGTAGGAATAATGGAAATGATGATCGTTATAGTAAGAATTTCCAAAATCGTCACCACTAGTTCCTGAAGATATAACACCACCCCATGTAGTGTCATATCTTAGCGGTAATTGTTGCTGGTTTTGTGAAAAGCGTGCAAATGCTTTCTTCAACTTTGGTAATAGAATATCCACCAATCCTCTGTCATTAACGATATATTGACAGCAAAATAGTATCCATGCATATTTGGCCAATACTTTACCTGAAAAATACATTGAGTTAACATTAGATTCATTGATTACGTCTCCATTCACTTCTTGTCTAGCTGCATCTCTTACTTTTTCCAACACTTCATGCGAGTATAAAACTCTCCTTCCTGGAATTGTTGTAGCTGGCATAAAATCAACATTAGCTGGAATCTGAACCTGCATTTCCAGCGTATTTGTGATGAAGCCCCTCATAACACCCATCACAGTAGAGTCTAACTCTGAATTAATACTGGTCAACGCAGTTGGGATAGTCATTGATACCATATGGTGTCTCAATCCATACAAGAGGGTCGTACCTTTGTTTGAATAGCCTTCTGTTTTATAAGCCAGTCTATAGATACCTTTGTCCTTATTAACTGCATTTACAACATCGCAATTCACCGGATAACAACCAGCTGCCTGGTCTATAGCCTCAACAGTATCTGCAACAACTTGGATTGTGGCCGAACTGACACGTTGGTTAGCTTGGATTGTATTTCCATTCGCAATGAATAATTGGAAGTTGTTGCATTTTGAATCTAGTTTCACGTAAATGGTCCATTTCACATCGTTTTCCAGTAAGACTTGATACTTTTGCATATCTGTCCTGGGTGATGCCATACTGTTCAGATTTCTAAAACCGACAGCAGATTGTAATCTGGGTGTTAAATTGCTATAGTTAGCGGTAATAAAGCCCATACCTTGAACGATAGGAAATCTGATATGTTCCGAATCGGATTTCTTTAGCCATACATGGATTGACATATGCGATAAGTCAGTAAAACGCAAAGACATACTTTCAAAAGATGGTAACTCATTCGCACCAAAGACAAATGATCTAATTCCAATTGGACTAAAGAAGAATGGTGCTGGATTGCCATCACCAAATACTCTTTGTGAAGCACGTACATGATTTGCGGCAAATCCTGGGAACGCATTATCCTTGGAAATCCAGACCGAGTAAGGGTGAGTCCATGTTGCGCATGTTTGACTACCTAGTAAAAAGTTTCCATAGAATTTGTTGGTAGCAACAGGTCTTCCATTCCTCTCGACACCATCGGGGATAGGTATCTCGTGCCCAGATCTTGTGAACATGGCAGGTGGGGCACTAGTGTTTATTGGAAGATCATTAACGGTGACATACTCAGCCTCTTGAACCATATCATTGGTAATATTGATGCTGTTCATGGCATCTATTGTAGGAGTGGCGGTATCGAGAACTAATGATGATATCATAGAGTCCGGTTCTTCATTTCTAGGAGGCATTATGGGCTCATTAGGGTAAAACAACCCAGAAGTGGACCGATTGGGGTTCGCATCCTTCGGTAAAGGCATGGGAGGGCGGTTGTATGACATAGAAAACTAAACTGGTCAACCGGATTCGATGCGTGCTATAGCTATCAGTGCTTCTTTTCCTATTATTTCTGAATTGATATTGTTATATGATATTAAAATAGGGTTTATTGTTATTTGGTAGAGCAGCAGTTGCGCAGTTTGACACTACAGGGCTCGCTCTAAAGATATCTTATTATGGCTCTTTTTGTATTGCTCCTAATGTAAATAAGTCTAGAGAAACAGTTAGAAGTAAGAAGACCTTAAATGAAGACTATTGTACAGCTTCTGAGCACTGGACAGTTCCTGAATTCTATTATTGTGTCCATTGTTCACAAAATCCCAGTTCTGTGCGATGACTCCTTAGAAACTACCGTACAGAGAAGGACCTCACATGGAAATGTCCAATCTCTAAAGGGTTCGATCCTGTGAAGTGAAAAATTTCAGATTTTTGCAAAAATAAAAATCGTTGCGATGCGATGCGATGATGCGATGAGCACATCGCATGAGTCCTCCAATCGAGCTTTATATGGTAATCAAGACAACTTAGGAGTAAATCCTGGATTGGTAAGGGGTCGATTGTTAGTTCTGGCCTTCGCTTGTTTGTTTGTATTTCTGATGCCAAGATTAGTTGGTGAACATTGAAGACTGAAGATAGGATGTCTTTGGTGGTAGACAAATATATACAGTTGCATCAGGAGTATCGAATACTTCATCTTTTGAATCATAGGAATAAGAATCAGCATAGGGTAGCAACATGGTGGAAATGGTTTAACATGCTTAGGAGGAGTGTAGGTGATGTGGTTGAGATTCTGCAACCACTCGGGAGGAGAAAAAACCAGAAGCTTAAGGACAAGAAGGATGGTAGGTTTCTGTACCGCACGCTACACAAGTTCTTTCAAATGGAGAGCAAGTTATATTATAGTTTTAATAATATTATTAAACTAGGCCAGTTTATAACACTCGGAGTTGTCCTTGTCGGAATATTGGGACGGGTTCATTCTATTTATCATGAGATTTTTGAACTATACAAAGAACAATTCATCAGCATGGGCTGTCTCAGGGTACCTAAGAAAAACGCTCAAATTGAAGAAGCACATGTCACTAATAATGATAACGAAGAACTAGGCGAACTTATAAATGATGCCGATGTGCTCATAGAGCCGTCTGCTCTACTGAAACAAGATGTAATTCCGAGCAAAAACATTAAGAATGAGAGCAAATCTAGTAAGGACAAAAAGAAGAAGAAGAAAAAGAAGAAAGGCTCAGCTATCGACGATTTATTTGGTTAGATCTATTCAAACCCATTGGGGTCGGCAACTGTATAACATAGTTCTTTATAAACGGTGTATTACTTTAATTAATATAGATATGTGCGGGTCATAATTACATGATAGAAAACAAAAATCAATGGGAATATTCAATTTAAAATAGGTACTCCAAATTTGTCCTCTTGTAAGGAAGTCGTTCATGCATTGAAAATAGCATTAACAAAAATATTAGTGTATTAACATAAACAATATTGCAAAGACATGGCGAAAAAATACAATTAACTGTACACTATGAGTGCAAACTGCATCGAGAAGAATCAAAACAGGCGCATGGGCCGGCTGAGTATAGCATAGTAAGCACTACAAATAGCATGGATATCTGTGAGGATTTCTATCAATAATTAACCATTATTCTGTACTTACTAGCATAAAGCATGCCATATTTTATGGGAAGTTAGCAGATCATTTCTTATCATAGATAAGCATGTCAGCCCAGTTTGGTAGAACGAATGATGCTGAATGTATCTGGCTATTATAATATCTTAATTGATTTTGCTCTGATACTGAAGGTTGTCTTTGTGGAGTTGTCAAATCGTAATCATTAGAATTAGTACATACAATCAAACCCAACTGGCCTGACGTATAAGTTGGAACGGTAGTATATGATATCATCGTATTTGTAAACACCTCGTTGGCAGTTTTTCTAAGGCTAGCCAAGTAATTAATGTCTAACCAAACATTCTCTGATGCCTGTGCAATGACAATGCCATCTGGTTTTAATGCATTTTGCAATAATTCAAAATACTCCTTCTGGAAAAATGCCTCAGCAGGTCCATCTGGATCTGAGCTGTCAGTGATGATAACATCATATTTGTCATCATTAGATAACATAGATGCTTCCTTAAGAAACTTAAACCCATCGCATAAATTCAACTTCAGCTTTGGGTGGTCCATTGCACAGGACATTCCAGGTAAATATTTTTTGGCCAACTCAATAACTGTCTTGTCAATCTCCACCATTGTAACAGACTCTACCTTGTCATGCTTGACTACCTCTCTGACAACACCACCATCACCTCCACCAATGACCAAAACTTTTTTAGGATTCGCATGGCAATACAATGGGATATGGGCTATCATTTCCTGGTAGGCAAATTCATCCCTCTCCGAGCACTGGATAATCCCATCTAACACAAGACAAACTCCATGATTTGTACTCTCAAACACCAAGATATCTTGAAACTCACTCTTGGACTGGTATAACACTTGCTTAACTTTCAAAGCCAACGCTTGTCCGGGGAAATGCTCATCGCTCATCTCATAGAACCACCCATCCTTAATATATTTCTGTTCTGCCATTGCTGCTATCAAACTGCTTCTCTCTTCCCTTATACAAAGTAAATCCAGATATTTAACAGACTATGTCATTAGCATTCCAATTCCTATGAGGGTTGACCAGTTAACCATCATAGATATAACAGTTTTCATCGACTTGTGTTGCGCAAAGTTGACTTTTCTCATCAATTTTTGTCACTTTTTAGAAAGTTTTGACCATTCTCTAAGCCAAAACATCAGACGATTAGGTTTACCAGGTCTGTATTTTGGGTTAAACCATGATTATAGAGATTGTTTTGATGACGAATTATAGTATTACACATGCGATATTTAATAAAGATTTTATAATCAAAAAAATATTAGCTGCAAATCGAATTGGACGTTAAGCCGAATCACGCACAGAGTAGTTCGTTTCCAGTTGTTCCTGACTAAAAGAACAAACGTACCTGAAATAATAAGATGAGTGATGATAGAAGTGAGCTATTGAAGCAGTCTTTACAACTCCAGGAAGAAATCAACAATATATTCCATGAGTTGAGCAGTCTTAATCGACAAGTGCGAATAGACATCGATGACTTCTGCAATATATATGAGAACAGCATAATGAATGTGAACGAGTCAGCAATCAACAGAGAAACCCATAACGGTGGTAAGACAGATACCAGACGCTCTCCTAAATAGCCCCTTTAGTTTAATACAAAGTCTATAGAGCACACTTGTAATATTATTAATTCACTTGATATTCATAACTCGTTCGACTAGGCGTTGTAAATGCCTTATGGCCTCATCTTCTCCTTGGTCCTCTGACTGGTGGTGGTTGTCTAGATTGGTTTTTCTTGAATAGTGGTGCGTTCTTCAACATATCTGGCACAACAAAGAACCGTATGTGAGACCCTCTTACAAATACATGGTCCATCCTGGATAGCTTCTGAGTGCTACTCGTTACCATAACATCTCGCAGTTGTACATTCATATTATCCTCACTCTCCACAAGCTTACCTCTATATGTATCACCGTTATTCAGTTCAATAGTAACCACATGCCCCTGTGCTTCACTCAATAATTTAACCGGTATATTACTCATAATTTACACTGATATTGTTCTTGGTTACAAGTAATTATGCTCGTTGTTTCGCCTAGGAATAGATTGTTTAAATAGAGATAACAGTATTGTGGTATAGATTCCTGAATAATGTCTTGATGATAAGCCTAAACAAACTTCTATGTACAACCAATACATCTCATCGAGAACTTCTTTATGTTTCACCGTTTCTGAAAAATTCTCGTTTTAAGGATTGTAAGGTGATAGACAATAAAAGGACTTCGCAGAACCAAACAAGGGTAGACAAGCAAGTACATCGACTTGATCTGTGATCAGCCAATAATAGGAAAGCCAAATTAGAGTATTACTAGGAAGTTCTTAAATAGTTAAGAAAACCCCGGTGAAAACTATAACAGAACGGGCAATGGAAGTCGAGATCGAGCATGTTGAGCTCGGGTTCATCAATGAGCTGAACAAGAATATATGTGGGCTGCAAGTTGAGGGCAATCTAATGTGCTTTGCGCTGCGGACTGGTTCGCTGTTTCTCATTGACCTCGATACTCCTTCAAATGTGATACGATGTCAGATACCGCTGGTTCGGGATGGCGGCGTTAACGCTGAGAAAGTGCTTAAGATATGGCTCAATCCTTCCCGGAGTTTGATTCTGGTAAAGACCAATTTTGCCAAATACTACCTCTGTGATGTGGATGTAATTGTAAAGACAAATGGTGAAAGTATGACTCAGAATGCTATTGCTAGTGTGAAACAGCTAAGCAAGAAAAACTGTGACGTTAGATCTGTTGCATGGGTTCGCAATGCTAAGGCAACTGGTATGCACGATAAGTTTAATCTGCTTATAGGAACAGCTCGAGGACAAGTTTACTACATAGAGATCAACTCCAAATTATCAGAACAGAATGCTACATTGCTATATGAATCCCCTGACTCGATAGATGGTATATATTGGAATGATGCAAACGGTGATATAATTATAGCATCAAAGAATAAACTCATCTACTGGGATGGTCTTCAAAGTTCCAGCAACAACAACAAAAACGATCGAGAGATTAGTCCCAAAATAACACTATCGAAGAAGCGCAAATCGAACGAAGTAGAAGAGTATGAACACATGCATATTGAATACACAAATAAGTTTGCCGTATATAAAAATTCATTTGCTTGGGTAACGGAAAGTGGCATAGTGTTTTCTAATGTAGAGCAAGTCAAGAAATCGAATAAGAAAGTCCTGGGTTCATCAAAGGTTATCCTCAATGTAGAGCTTCCTAATTCAAAGAAACCTATCAGGGATATAATACTTTCTGACTATCATATCTTGATCTTAAGAGAATCATCCATTACAATAGTAAATCAATTGGATAACAGTGTTATTTATAACCAATCGATATGGAGTAATGATAATGAGCATATATTAGGATTTGCATCTGACGTACACTATAAACAGGCCACATTTTGGTGTTTCTCAGCCTCAAATATTTTCGAAATTATATTGAAGAAAGAATCTAATTCCGTGTGGAGATTGTTATGTGATCAACAGAGATATGATGATGCCCTCAATCTTCAAGATTTATCATTGTTTGAACAAAGTTCAATTCAATATCTAAAGGGGATGCACTTGCTGGAAGAAAATGTTTACTCTGATGCTGCAAAGTGTTTTGGCAAATCTGATACGGTTTCCATTCCTGAAATAGCATTAAAATTATTAGATGGTGATGATGGCATGTTGAAAATCGGGGAGCAGAAGCTAAATGCATTGCAGTTTTTTCTAAGTGAAAAGCTACTGAATTACCGTCATAAGGACTCCTTAAAATACACAATAATACTTGATTGGATTATGTGGAACTATGTTAGATTATTTTGTTTGATAGACGAGAAAGCTTGTTCAGAAAGGGAACCAGATAGACTAAAATATTGGGACCAAAGGAAAGAAGAAATTTCATCCAGCGTAAAGAAACTCATTGATGATAATATTAACCTTTTAGAAAGAGGGACTTTTTATCAACTGTTGGAAAAGTCGGGTAGGAGAATAGAACTGCTTTACTTGGCTGAAAAACTAAATGATTATCAATATTTGATGAATTACTGGATTAGAAATGAAAATTGGTACGAATCTTTGAAGGTTCTTCAAAAGTCAAAAGATCCTCAATTGGCTTACAAGCACGCAAATATACTTCTAGTCAACTGTTCACAGTCTACTATAAATACATGGATGACTATGGAGAATCTAAACCCAGTCTTTCTTATAGATGCAATACTGACGTATTTTTCAATTTACCAGAAATCCACAAAAGGGTCAAAAGTCTTACAAGAAAATTACGCTTTGACATATTTGAAATGGTATGTTGGTAATAATGACGTGAATGACAAGATCATTTACAACACAATAGTATATATGATGATAACAACGCCCATAATCCAAGAGGGAAATGACGCTATGCAAACTGATCATAATAATGATAATGACGTGATAGAATTCATGGAAAACTACAGTAGTAAGTCTCATCTGGAGTTTGTCCTCAGATTGAGCTTGAAGTTTGAGAGAATAAAAGTAGCAATATATTTATTGAAATTATCAGATCAGTATGAAGATGCGGTAGATTTAGCATTATCAAATGGATTAGTAGATGAAGCAAAGGAAATTGCCAATATGGAATCTCTTGCCAAGGACTTCACAACCAAAAGAAAACTTTGGATAAAAATTGCACAAGCTGTACTATCTCAACACTTAGAGAAGCCGGATATAAAGCAGAACATCAGGAGTATTATAAAAGAATCAGAAGGTACTGTCAAGATAAATGATTTGTTGCCGTTTTTCAATGAATTTACTACGGTGGCTAATCTGAAAGATGAGCTTGTCCGGAGTCTAGAAGAGCACAACCATGAAATTATTACAATTCGCGATAAGATTAAGCACTCGTTAGAGCTTAAGAAGGACATTATCCATGAGACAGAAAAGTTTAAGGAGAGGTATAGAATATTAGAACCTGGTAAGTCTTGTGATCAATGTCAAAAAATGCTACAAACACGTAAGTTCTTGGTATTTCCATGTGGTCATTGTTTCCACACAGACTGTCTAATAAGAGCCATTCTAAGCTCAAACGACTACAATTTGAAAGGAAAAATTGAAAATTTCCAGAAGAGATTGAATAAAGACCGTAAATCTGTGAATCCAAAGGAATTAGAAGAACTAATGGCAACCAAATGCTGTTTATGTAGTGACATTGCCATCAACAAGATAGATGAGGCAACAATAGATGACAAGGAACGCTCTCAATGGGTTATATAGATACCTCTTTCTTTATTCCACTTCATGGTTGTCGTCCTTACAAAAAATAGTAGCAAAAGTAATGACCAAGAGCATATACATGAGTACAAAACTTGTCTCAAAATGTGGGTCAATATATATAAATGATAAAAGGCTATGACTATCCATAATTGATTTGACATTTGTCATAATCATTTTAGTCATTACGTTATTGAGCATCATCAGCAACGTTTGATCACTAATCATCCATCTCAATCATTACGCAATTTGAACTCTTCAAAATGCCCAACATTCGAGGATAGGGAGCTACTCATCAGCAACCCTTAATTTATGCTGGTAATTTGGTTTCTCAATATGTAATTAATTACAGGCAATGTTGATGGATTGGTAATTAAATTATTTGTTGGTTGAGATATGAATTTTAAGGTAAAGTTATAAAAGGAGGTCTTATCTTCTAGAAAAGTTGGCAATCGAAACTAGTTACTATAGTTGTTAATCCCATTGAAAAGAGTATATATATTAGGCTTATATAATAATAGAAGAATGTGGAAAAGAATTGTCGATGCATGGAACGGAAACGCTACTAGTCCAAGCACTCCTGGTGTAAACACATATGACTTTGAAGGTATGAAAAAAGTTGCTATGCAACATGATCCAAGCACTGTCTTAGTTGATGTTAGGGAACCATCAGAATTCAGTGTGGTACATATTCCGGGCTCCATCAATGTCCCATACAGATCACATCCAGAAGGTTTCAGTTTGGATCCAGTGACATTTAAGCAAACATTTGGTTACGAGAAGCCACCAGTTTCTAATCACTTAATCTTTTACTGTGCCAGTGGTCGCCGTGGTAGCATGGCTCGTGAGGTTGCTGCTAAGAATGGCTACACTAACTTGTCTGAGTACCCAGGTTCTATGAATGACTGGGTTGCTAAAGGTGGTGATAGATTAGCATTGTAATTAAGCAGGTGGATGTATAGCGATACTCTTTTAGATTGTTAGAAATTTGATGAATCATATCAAAAATTTGGGAATTTTTGACAAACTTTTTTTGTCAGATACTTGACACATACTATGTAAGTAAGATCAAGTAAAAACCCTTATAAATAAAAAGCTACATAAATGCATCTGAATAATTAATTCAGATGGAATACATTTTTCTACCAAATGTCTTGTTGTCTTAATTAATGTCATGATAACCTTGGGCTCATCGGTACCTATTTTTCTTGTGTCAATTTTTAAATGATATGAAAGGCAAAATTACTGGGAATATAAAAGTGTAGTGTATGAAACTATCGAAAAGGCGTCCTACATTATAGGATAGTAAACCCAAAAGATATCAACAACCAACTATTCTTAACAAATGTTCAAAAGAGTTGTTTCTATTTCAAGAGGTAGAGTATCACCGATCAGGTTGGTTGGCCTGAACAGAAGTGCCAATATGATCAGATACCTCAGCACAAATGGACCAAAAGCGTATAACTTCGAGGACATCAAACAGCTAGTTCAACATCCTGATCCCAAAAAGGTGCTTGTGGATGTAAGAGAGCCTGAAGAATTGAAAGAGTGCAAGTTGCCTAACTCTATTAATATTCCTTTGAAGAGTGCACCGGGTGCATTGGGGCTACCTGAAGAGGAGTTCCAAGAATTATTTCATATTGAGAAACCTCCTAAAGATAAAGAGTTGATTTTCTTCTGTGCGCTTGGTGTGAGAGCCAAGACTTCCGAAGAACTAGCTAGGTCTTATGGTTACGAATCAACGGGTGTTTGGGAAGGATCTATGAAGGAATGGAAAGAGAAGGGTGGTGATAAGATTAAAGTCTGAATAGTCGATGCAAGTGTTTTAATAGATTGCAGTCTATTTCTTTATTGCCACCGCCTTTTGATTTGATGCCATTTCTCCCGGTTTTTCCTTTGCGATACATGAATTTTAAGTTTGACTATAGCATATTCCTACAATAATTAATACTCTTGTATATTACTAGCTTTAAAAAGAATACAATCATTGTTCTAAATTCATTGTTGACCTATAGCATAAGTTTCTGATAAATTCGCGGTCAATTACATTTATATAAGAATACTTTAGCGATTATGAAACTCAAATTGCTTAAACTCTTTACCAAGCTTCTTCTTCCTCTTTCTCTCCATGACCTTCTCACGTTGCTTAGCCTTCATGTGATCAAATTTCCATTTTTGAATAACCTTACGTTTCTCTGCTTTCTTCAAGTGGAATCTGTTCTTATTACCTTCATTCAGCTTACCTTCATAATCTTTGACAATCTGTTGCTCGAGTTCTCTGTTCTTGACAGATTGTAAGCGAGATTTCATACTACGTACTTTTTCCTTCATGTTTTCAATTTCTCTGCTCTCAGCTTTATTTACAAACTTCTTATCATTCAATAATCTCTCCATCTCTTCAATCTCTTTCTCTCTATACTCATCCAGAAACTTATATCTTCTTCTAATAACTGAGAAGTCTGTAGCTTCACCAGTAGCTTTTGTGAACCTAACATCCTGATATATACCTGATTTGGCTTGCCTAGCAATTTCTAAGCCAGGTATGTCTCGTATCTTTGAAACACGTTTCTTAGATGAGTGTTCCGTTGGAGCATGCTTCCGCTTTTTACTGTTCTTATTTTTTGGCCTGATATGATTATCTCTTTCATCTTCTTCAAAGAATGCACCATCATCGGACCCCGATTCACTGTCCGATTCCTCTTGTTCTTCCTCTTTATAAACCTTGTGCCTTACCTCAGGTTCATCTTTTATAGGCTTGCTGTGTTGCGGCTTGCGTTTCTTTCGCAGTTCACCGCGTTCCTCTTCTTCTAGCTGATCTTCAGCCTTCTTCAATGAACCAAAAGAAAGTTTGCTCAACCCATCATCTTCTTCTTCGCTACTCTCATCATCACTCTCGGCCCTACCTCTCATCTTGCTCGCCAGAATGGCATCTAAGTCTTGCTCATCGGAAACTTCATCGCTGTCATCATCATAACTGGGTTTGATATTCTTAAAATAGTATGACATTATTCGCGCTCTTTACCCTTGTGATTTGTTGCCTCGTCTAGAAGTTTAATAGCTACAGTCAACTATCTCTTCGGTTATAAGATGAACAATATATTTCTATTAGAATTGCGATGAGCTATAGGCTTTTGCGATGAGCTTGAAATTTTTTTTCAATTTGATCTGTGCGATATTTTCTGCGAAGATAAAATACACCGTTCTATATGCATAAAAATTGAAGTTCTGTTAGCATTGTCATATAGTAACGGAAGTATCCATAATTTGTTGGATCTATACCACTGATATTCGGTTAATATAAATAATATATAATAACTGATGATAATGTTAAATATGAGGATGCTAATGGGCAATGACTCCAAGTGTAGTTATTCACAATTCATCGTTTTGGACCTGGGTTTTCTTCTTCTTGTTCAGTTTCAACTTGGCTAAATAGTCATCTCGCTTACTGTATGGGCCTTCCTTTGGTTTCAGAGAAGTGTTGTCTATTATAAACTTGGCAACATTGGATTTGGTTATCTTATCCTCCAGCACACTGATTTTCTGGTTTTCTTTGTCGATTAAAATAAGCAGGCTTTTATCCTTACCAGCGGATAACTTGCCGATGCGATCAACCAAGGGTCCAATAATCTCAGCGGATTCACTTTCGAAAGACTTTAGAGATTCCACTAGGGTCTTCTTTGTGTTCAAGTAGCAATAAAACTTAACTCTGTCCAGCCAATCAATTGCAATTGACTTGTAAGTTACAGGAATACTGCTTTGCTTCGAAAACAAAACGACAGCGTATTTATTACTAGATTGAGAATTGACCAATTTACTCACCATATCAGCACTGGTTAACTTCTTCACATGGTTCTTGATCTTGGCTTTGATAAAGTTTATCAGCGGTGCAAGTTTCCTCTCACCCATATAGGTCTCGCTTGCATGTTTCTTAACTGCAGTTTTGCCAGCTTTACCAGGCTTAAACACTTTCAAAGTAGGGAACCCTTCAACACCGTATTCACCACATAGCTGTTTATTACTAGCTTTGTCACAATTCACTGCAGCCACTTGGAAAATGCTGTCAGATGCTTTCCCAAGGCTATGTATAGTGTTCTTCAATTGCTTGCAGTAACCACACCAAGGAGCATAGAACTCAACTAGTGTAGTATAATTGGTGTTGTGGACCACCCGATCAAAATTAGAAGGGGTCAGTTCAATGATATTAGGATCATCTTTGTAAAAACTTTGATCCTGAGCAAAAACTGAAGCAATATACACCAGCAGTGTTAACAGGTACACTTTCATCGGAAATAAAAACTCAAATTTGATTTACCTAGAATATATGCCCCTCGAAAAGATCGAAATCTCCTCTGAAATATTGCCAAACTTAACTGATAGGTTTGCCAATTAATAACTATGATTTCTATTCCAGACTGTACGGCACAGTTGGTTACAATCCCACAGCATTTTGTAATTTAACGATTACTATTACTATTCGTGAAAGCCGTAAATCGCAGTCTCGATGAAGGGCCTCTAGTGATCATGTGACTTAGGGGAAACCACATAAAGTGGTCCAACCAGGGTGACAGCAGAAACTGTATAAATAGCCATCCTGGCGATTTCTCATTGCAATAAGAATAAGAATTAAGACTCAAGGTCTTTCAACATCGAAGAAAGTTCCTAACATATTAAGGCGAAATTGCTGGCTCCAATACAATGGTTGGCAAGAACAATGAACTGTATGCGTTCTACGCATTTCTGCAGTTATATAAGCATATGGGGCATGTGCAGAGGGATTACAGTCTGAGACAGGTAGCCGAAGCGTTGTATGATACCACACTGATAATCAAAGAGGATACTTCACTCTTTATAACTTGGAAGAGGCTTGATAGTCAAAAGACATCTATTGATAGTGATGACGACGATGGTTATGCTCTAAGGGGTTGCATTGGTACTTTTGCAAAATTGCCTATTGAAGCTGGTATTCAGAGGTATTCTTTAATTGCTGCACTCGAAGATAGCAGATTCACTCCAATTTCTGAAAGAGAACTGAAAACACTTAAGTGTAGCTGCAACATATTAAGGCATTTCGAGAAAATCTATTCGAGCGGGGACGACCACGGGGACATCGACAATTGGGAAATAGGAAAAAATGGTATCGAATTACTGTTTAAGCATCCAAAGTCAGGAAAAACTTGTAGTGCTACTTTTTTACCTGATGTAATGGTAGAACAAGGTTGGGATAAAAAGGAAACGTTCTTGAATTTAATTCAGAAAGCTGGTTGTTGGAATGAAGCAGGGCAAATATTAAACGATTACGAAAAATATTTTTTGGAAGTAATTAAATATGAAGGTAAGAAAAGTGAAATCACGTATGATGCTTTTATCAGTGGTTTTGAGAAGTTAGAGACTTTGGTTTAAATTCAGAAAACCCATATATTATGAATTTGATGGTTCGGGGTACTACGTCGGTAATTTTTATGAGGTTGTTTGTTTTTCCACAGATACCTACAAAAATATAATAAAGAGGTTAAACACAGACGTTCAATGGCTCGTTACATATAATATGTAATCAAAATAGCTAACACTGAAAGATTTATATACAAAGCAGTTTTTTTGTGGCCTTATTTATGGCCTATTGTAGTTTGATAAAATAAAAAAAAGGTGATGATGTGGTAATAAACTCTCACAATTAATCTTTTAACTGAGGGCTGAAACAAAAAGAGTGGTCTAATTGACCTTAAAAAAGGTTGGACGCAACCGGAATCGAACCGATGACCTCTTCCTTGCAAGGGAAGCGCGCTACCAACTGCGCCATGTGCCCAATTAAATTCTGTACTTCTAAATCTTTATGATGGTACACGAATGTAACCATCATATTCTATTTGTAAATATTTATTGAACGTTTTTTTACACATATATTATTGTACTCTGTGTTTATTGTCACTATTATGATTGTATAGTTTATGCTATTCAGTTTATCTATATTAGTAGTTTATGAAATATATATTATATTATATCTTTTGATGAGTCTTGAGGGGTGTTTTCGTTAGTGGAATGAGTTTCTGGTTCCTGTATATGCAATGGTTTAGTCCCATACTTCGCATCAAATTCAGTGAAATCAAGAGTAGCAGTATCGTTTGTAATTTCCACATACTTTTGTAGCATGGCATCTTCCAGTTCTATGGCGTCTTCGTAAATAATAGAACCTTCTGTATTGTAAACACGCGCATTTGCAAACATTAGGTGGAAATCCTCCATCACCTCCGTTATTGAGTTATACTGTAGTCTTTCTATTGCATCCTTTATTGTGTCAAATGCAATAGGGTATTTTATGATTAAATAATAATCAGGATACAAGTGCTTAGAAGGTTTAACCAAAAATATGTCAGATAGTCTTCTTTCATCACTATTGGCATAATTCAAGGCAAAATCGTATAGTTTCGTAGCTTGTTCTGCAATACCCTTACGCTCCTCTTCAGAGACTGGATCTTCGGGTAGCATACGAACGTAAACCATTCCGTTTTTTGATTTGGGCGGTCTACCACGTCCACGCATACCGGCACGTCCTCTAGGCTTCCCTCTACCACGGCCTCGGCCACGACCCCTGGATGAAGTGTTTGCAGACTTTATTGAAGTCTTACCAGCCCTTTTAACAACATCCTCGGTACTATCACCAACGTCACCTGTAATGGACTCTGTAGGATTATTTTCTCCATCATCCGTCTTTATTTTCTTTGGACGACCACGCGGTCTGGTGGATGGAGCCTTTCTCTTCTTCGCGTATTCCCCACTGTCCGAATCCAAATCATTTGTTTCTGGTGTATTGTTCATAGTTTGTGTCGGACTGCTAGGGATAGACATACTGCTTGATCGTATTGCCTCATTGGATTCAGTTTTGATGGTATTGGAGTTTACATCTGTTTCGTCATCTTTTAATCCCATTATTTTGTTTGGATCTTTATCCTCAGAGTCACTAACCTCAAATTGTTTTAACCACTGTTCTTCAGACATATTATCAGAATAAATCATTTGTTTGCGTTCTCTAGTCCCTCTACCATAAGTTTCTGCAGATTCAGATTCTTCTTTCTTTAATTCTTCGTCAATATTTCTGTGATATATCTCTGGTAGTTCGTCAAGGGTCATCAATCTACTGTTAATATGCATAGCCTTATCAGCTTCTTCCCTCTCAGTGTCTAACTTAGAGAATAGAGCTAGATCATCTTCACTTCTAGCCAAAATCTCGTTGATCTCATTGTCTCGCAGTTCTTCTTCTTCTTCTATACCAGCTTCTCTCCTTCTCCTACGTCCTTCTTCAGCTTCTAATAGAGATCTCAGTAAAGCCTCTTGTTCTTCAGCTGTTGATTTGTTATCAAATTTACCAGCTTGAATAACTTTACCGTCAATATCCAGTTTCTTATAGGCCCTTTCAAGAATGACCTCTTCTACAGAGTTTGTCGTGATCAAACGAATGATACGCACCTCGTTTTTCTGACCAATTCTATGGGCTCTATCTTGAGCTTGCAAATCTTGATGCGGATTCCAATCTGTATCAAAAATGATAACTGTGTCTGCAGTTTGAAGATTCAAACCCAACCCACCAGCTCTAGTAGACAGGATGAAACAAAAGTACTCAGAATTTGGATCGTTAAAAAGCTTCAAAAGTTCACCACGCTCGTCTGATCTTGTATGACCATCCAATCTTAAATATTTGATGTCAATATATCTCAAAAAGTCTTCCATAATATCCATAATCTGTGTCATTTGGAAAAAAATCAGTACTCTATGGCGAGAGGCTTTCAACTTGGGCAAAATTCTTTCTAGAAGTTCAAACTTACCAGCAACACGCCAAATGTTCATATTTGTATCTCTAGTTGGGTTAATATGGTCCTCAACTTCTTCAAAAACAAACGGATGGTTACATATCTTCTTTAATTGCATCAATTGGTTATTGAAGCCTCTCAAGCCTACCAACTTGTTCTTCTTTTGATCGCCAATAAACAACTGTTTGTGTTTTAGCATTTGTTGATACATTGCATGCTGCAATGCACTCATCTTACACTTGATAACTTTTTCAACTTTATCTGGTAACTCCTTCTCGACATCCTTCTTCAAACGACGTAATAAGAAAGGACGTAGGACCTTATGCAGTCTTCTAATAATCAATAGTGTTTCTTCTTCGCTTAATTCGATTTTATCTTGGCCACCAGTATTAGCAAAAGGTGTATTAAACCATTCATCAAAAGACTTTGCTGAATTAAAGATTTTGGGTAAAACAAAGTTTAATAAAGCCCACAACTCTGGAAGGTTGTTCTGTAAAGGAGTACCTGTCAAAATTAAACGATAATCAGAGTGGTAGAAGGTGTTTAATGTAAGGGACAGCTTTGATTGTGCATTTTTCATTCTGTGACCCTCATCGATAATCATATGAACCCACTTAACCTTGGACAAAATTGCCCTCTCTTTAATAATATATTCAAACGTTGTGATAACAGCATCGAACTCACCTGATTTTATTTGTGCTTGCTTCATTTTTCTTTCATTAGGAGAGCCCTTATAAGAAATCGTACGTAATTTCGGTGCCCATTTTGCAAATTCAGAGCTCCAATTTGGTAAGGTAGATAAAGGAACAATGATTAAGAACGGTCCCTTTATATTTTTCATCTCATAAAGATAAGTCAGTAGGGAAATTGTTTGAATTGTCTTACCTAGACCCATTTCATCAGCCAAAATACCATTTAAATGGTTGTTGAAAAGTGAGACCATCCATTGTAAACCCTTGATTTGGTATTCTTTTAACGTACCACCAACTAATATCGATGGTTGTTGTCTGACTTCTTCCTTGATCCTATGAGCAACGTTATAATAGTCTATATTTTCCTCATCATCATCATCATCGTTCATACTCATCGTTAACATTTGATCATCGTTATATACCACAGGCTCAGCAGATTCTTCCTTTTTCTCCATAAGATGTTGGTTTAGCATATCTTTGGTGTACTTCTGTTGGTCCTTGACAGCTTTTGTTAAGGAATCCAAAAAGGCGTTGGTTTGTTTTAGAAGATGTGTAATTCTAGTATCTTTTGTTTGGTCCAATAGTTTGATATAAGCTTCCTCATCATTAGCCTTCAATGCTTGTAAACGCTCCTTCGCCTTTCTTTCGGCTCTTTTCTGTTCTTCCTTTTCAATGTTTGCATGTGTGGCAACTAATTTATGCCCCAATTTTATTCTTTTATTTCTTCTGTGAACCTTGTGGTTAAATGTATTGACTACGGAATTTCTGATTCTGGTCAGTTTTTGTTGATACCTCTTGCTTTCTTCTTCTTGTCTAATTACTTCACGTTTGCGATACAGTTCTATAGTTAATAAGACATCATTGAAATTAATATTTCTGATCTTCGATAAAAAGTTAGGATGAGCATTCGTTAATAAGGAATTCTGATACCATTCATATTGTAGTACATGGCCACGGACAGCTTTCTGTAGAGGTAATAACTGCAAGGCAAAATAATCATATAAAGTTTCCTCTTTGGTTTTTTCATCCTTACTATCGTCGAGCATGTCAGAAATGCATTCATTAACTGATGTATCAAGATTGAGAGCTATTAAGGTTTGATAAATATCTGTTGCTGTATGAATGTCAACGCCAGCAGGCAACATGCCTGGCTCCATTACCAGTTTAGGATTGGCAGTATTCGGGAATAAGGAATAATAATCAACAGGTTCCTCAGGGATAGTTGGAATAGAAAACGTATCAACCATTAAGTCCGGATCTTCAATCGATACAACATTCTTAACATATGGGTATTTTTCAACAAACTTTTGAATGGGTACTGGAGGTAGTTGTTGAGCAGGTTTTAGCTCACCATCTACCAATGGGTCTGGCACTCTTTCTGTTGGCGGTTTCAAAGCATACTGATTTTGTGTTTCAGGGTTCTGATTCTCTTGTTTGTTCAAATTTGGTGTTGCAATTTGATGGGCAACAGATCCTGGTATGGTTCTTGGAGATGGGGTATCTGTTTTATGTGTTTCTTCTCTGAGTGTATTAGAGCTAGTCCCTTGTACACCAACAGGTGGTATTTGTTCGTGAGTGACATTCGGTGTATTTGTCCCTGTTTTAATTATTGGTTTTTCTTCCGTCATTGATGTGTTAGCTGAGGCTGTATTGGTATCAATTTTGGCGTTATCTGAGGTGCTATTTTTATCCTGTTGCTGTGATTGTGCATGTGGTTGCGATTGCGCCTGTGGTGTCGCCTGTGGTTGCACTTGCGGTTCAGTTGGTGGTTGCACCGGTGGTTGCGCTTGTGGTTGTGGTTCTGGAATTTCAGAAGCTGGGCTGCCACTCTGTTGATTAAGCTGCTTTTTCTTGACAAAATCGCTCAAGGAGAGTAGCATGCGCTTGAAATCAGGTGGATTGTTAATTGATTGTTGAATGACTTTTTGATATTCTTGTGGGACAGGTTGGTTATTGACAAGGCTTTTGAGAGCCGAAATCTGAGCTCTTAGCAATTCTGATTGTTGTGGCGTAAATATTGAGTTTTGGGGAACCGGTCTCTGTTGTGTTGGATTTAGTGGTGCTGGCTGCGTTTGTCTATCATTAGGTTTGTTAATTGTATGTGGGGAGTTAATTGATTTATTAGGTTGACTATTATTACGCACAGGCATATTTTGTGTAACTACTTGAGACTTAGGTGATGTGGCAGGCGAGTTTGAATTGTCAGAAATAGTCCTCGATTGAAAATTGTCTCTTTGAGAAGCACCATTGTTACTATTTTCTTTTTTATAAAATTGTACTTGTGGGTTAGTTGCGGGAGATGCTGAAGACGCACTTCCCTCGGTACCATTCATTGTGAGGTTTGGTGGCCTTTGGTCTGTTGACGTCTCCAGTTGTTCCTTATTATGAGAGAATGTAGACCCATTTGGGTTATCAACACGCCAAGGTTCGCTGTTGTTCTTATTGTCGTTTTGTGGTGTACCTGCGTGTACCTGCTGTTGTTGCTGTTGTTGCTGTTGTTGCTGTTGCAACTTTTGCTTCTGTTCTTGTTGTTGTTTGGCAGCCACATGAAGAATTTTAGTTAGATGGATAAATTCGGGTACATTGGCAGCGTTCTTACCGTGTTCATTTCGAAGTTGCTGCCACTTTAGATAGCATCTATTTATTTCTTCCTTCGTTAGTTGGCGTTGTGGCATGGGAACGTCCATTTTTGTTAGGATATGTTGTTTACTTATAGTATAATTCCTGCCTTCTTTGCTATTCAGTCTATCTGATCCTTTTTAATAGATTTCGTTGTTGATAGAACTTTTGCTGTCTTCGATACTCCACGTTGTGGATAGATATTTACCAGGTATAGTTTTGTATCTTTTCCTTGGATACCTAGTGTCAAAAAAGTTTAGTTCACAAAATTTTTTGGCAAGCTATCAATGAAGAGTGGTGGTGGTAAAGTATTTGACCTTTTTATAGCTTCAATGAAGAGCAGATGAAATTGATAAAAAAAGGTGGCTTGCGAACTTATGGTCAACCAAAACTAAGTCCTTTATTGTTATCTTATTGACTTAATTGCTGCTTCTATTGGTTCTTTCCTTATCGAGATCTTTCCTCTAATCTTAGCGTTCAACTAAAGCTATATCGCAAAGCAAAGTTAAAACGCGAAAGAACAGTAGAAAAATTATTAGCTTACGTTGTATGAAAACGGGATACTAATAAAAATGGAAAGAAGTAGAAAAACAAGCTGAATATATTTTAATATGGAATGCCAGTCCACTTTCTTTATTCCTTAATACCTTGTTTCTTCACAGTTAATGTACCTTTGAGCCATATAAGCTATGGACATTTCGCTTGTCTTTTTTTTTTGTTGTTTGCTGATGGGTCTTTGGACTTTAATTTTTTTCCTGTCTCACCCATCTCACTCCGTACCCTCACACTTTATTTTTTTTCTCTCCTTCTTTGCTTGTTTATTATATGAACGGAGCTCTTTCCTAGCTCAACACGTTCGCATACAATGACAAGCATAGTCAACATACACCACATGATATAATATAATACGGAAATTCCCACTATCACAAACAAGCAGGTAAAAACTCAATTTTGTAATCGTGTGAGGTAATATGCAAATGATTTGAGATCATGTGACTTTGAATTCCACCACTATCAGTAGTACCAGAACACTACACGTTGTTGTCGATATGAGAGACCCAAACTAGTTATAATCCTTTCTGTGTTCTCTAGCATGACAATACAAAGCGCCATTACCAGAGTCACTGTATAGAGCATAAAATATCCCATAAGGCGTATCATTTGTGAGATGTTATATTGGTGCCATATTTGTCTGGTCAATATATCAAAAACTTAGTAGCGATTCCAATCTAATGAAGTTTGCGAGTATATAGGGTACTCGGTACGTTTTAAAATTGTTAGTAGTATCATAAAGCAGAAACTCATAAATAGAAGTAAAGTAAACACTTTTCAAAGACACGGAAACGTTGATGGATGACTTACTCTTGGTAGCAAGAATTCACTAGTCTTGTTGAGTAATTCTTTTGCCGCAACATCAGAACAAAATTCAAGCATTATCCACTCTGAGTTCTGTAAACTCCCTTAAAGTTAATAGGAAGACATAGCTCTTAACTTTAGCCTTAGCCGCCAACTACGATTAAGAACATATCAAGCCCTTGCCGCCGACCGGAGAAAGTCCTTGTAACAAATAACTCACGTAAACTGTGATAATACGAGGACCCGCAGAAAGAAAAAAAATGATTTTCGGTTTTTCTAGCTTGTTTTTTGTCGTGTAAGTATTCTAGCGTTACGGCTTTTTTCTTCCCTGGCCGATGGTTTGAATAATGGATTGAAGAGGGACCGCGGGGAGGGTGCACAGAACTGGCGCAGGGGAAAATAGGGCAGGGGAAGTATTGGAAACTTAGTAGAAACAAAAGAAAGAATTCTTCAATCGTGAGATGTATTGTGACGTAATACATGGGAATCGGTAATCTTATCGAGAGTTGTATGTTTGTTTAGCTGATGGGTTCAAAGTCGGGAATGGTTAGGATTGAATAGTGTCTATCTATTCATTGTGCTATGAGTTGATATCCTGGTATAGAAAAGACCGAAATAGCTGTGCTGTTAAGGCTTTTTTTTTTTGTTATATTCTATCTTAGGCACACAACTTCTGCCATATTGTGATGAGCGCTCACTAGGGAGAGTTTAAAAATGAAGGTGCGGACTATTCTATATGTAGCCCTTACTGTTCATGATATTGCTATGTAACCGGTTATGTACTTTCAAGAGTCGACAAGAGATGGAGAGAGGGGAGGCAAGGAAAAGATAGATGAATAGCAGATCTTTTATATATATTTATATATAGCTGTGATTGAAACAATGAGGTGTTTTGATGCTATTGCTACAGAACTGAATTCACACTACAAGGCAGACAAAAAAGGAGGAATGGGTAGCTTTTAAGTGGGGACTTCTTGAAAACACAATAGCTAATGGCATATGTATTTAATTGGAATTTTCCTTTTTCTTTTTTTCCTTTTTTTTTTCCCTCTTCTTTGGCTTCTACAGTATATCTATCTGTTTAGTCTCCAGTTACCATGAAAATGCATAAGCAATGACTTTAGGTACAACTCATCCGCACTTCTTCTGTTTTTCTTCGTTCACTTAAATTGTGCTTCTTTTTATGCGTCCTTGATTTTATCTTCTTTTTGCTTGTGTGTTTCTGTGTGTGTCTGTGTCGGCGATTTAAAAGTAAGATGTCGAGATCCGGGATCAGAGATACTGAAATACTGTACTGGAAATGGATAGAAACGAATAAAGGGAAGCACAATACACACGCAACTTACCTGTAAACGGATGTGGGTCTTACAGCTTCTTCTGTGGCTCTTTCTCAAGGCAATTGAGATGTAGAACTATTTCTCACAGATTGAAATGTTGAAGTATACATGAAAAGTTGAGCTCCCTGTGTTTTTTACTTGGAGGGAGAGGAGTAGGGGCGAAAAGAAATGAGAAAAGCTTAAAAAATTAAAGAAAAACAGGTCCATGGCCATCCATGGCACTGATTGTTGCACTTTTTTGGTGTTTGTTCTTTTACCAACTCCCACCTTTTTTTTTTGTAGGTCGATGGGATGAAAATCTGAAAGAGAAATGATAAAAAGAGGAAGTAAATAGGAATACATATTAGTGGAAGAACCTTGACGACACAGAAGAGCTCCAGTATCTAAAGGATCAGAACGCTAATTTCAAATGTCATGATGTATAATATCCTCAAAAAAAAAAGAATAATGAAGTATAGCAGTCCATCATAGCCTATTGTAGTAGTGAAAGATTCCAATAATGAAATAGAGTAATAGGATAGCACCATTGTGCCCTATAGCTAGCCCAGGTTAACCGGTATACTATTCCCAAATTCTTACCCTTTCAGAAGACAAGCATAGAGTCTTGTTGTAGTGGAGAATCGTCTACTAAACAGTTGTAGAAAGAGCCAGAATATCAACAAAAAAAAGAAAGAAAGAAAGCATCTAGTATCTGCGGGGATGCACTGGGGTAACACAAAAAATACAAAAAAAGAAAGGAGACCCCCTTCCCCCCGAAGGTCCAACCGAACGATGTAGGGGAGCCCATTTCGGCCTTCTCTAACACTTTCTCCCGGTGATTCATCCTTCGATGTAGGCGATAGCACTAGAACAAGAATAGTGACTAAAATGCCAATATAGGCGTACATAACTTGTAAAAGATTAATGTGGACAGCTTTTCACTAGACAAAAGGCTGATAAATTAAATCAAGTCCTTTAGTACCATCTATCGTGAACTTGGGAAATTTGAGAGAGTATTATTTATCCAATAAATACTGGTTTTCATATCCACTTCATCTAAGTGCATTTAAACGCCAACTAAGAATTCTTGCTACAATTTACACTTTCTCAAAGTAAATGTTAGATATACTATATTATTGTTAAAACTATCCTTTGTTAAAGTTCTTGTTGGCTATAAAGAAGGGAGGTCCATTGGATAATTGAAATTTCGTGAGAGTTCTTTTCAGCGAAATAAAAAGAGCTCTAAATCAGCTTCACTAAGTTTGCGCCATTATTTAGCTAGGTACATTTTCTATAATTATTTCAACTCTATAATGATTTTTTTCTTTCAAGGTTTTCCCTCCTTTGCTCTTAGATTTTTTAGCCTCTTTGTAGAATTCTGGCTTTAAAATGTTGATTTTGTATTCTTGGCCAAAGAAGTTCGAAAATGGGGATATCTAACGAGTCAATACCTTTAGCGATAAATTTATAATATTCATTCTTCAATTTAGTTTGTATTTATAAGAGAGACTGTTATATTCTAATATCCGCATCATAAGAATTACCCAGAGTTTCCAGCCCACGGAAATGGATCAAAAGGCCTGCGTTACGTAATCTAAATCTAGTTTTGTGAAGCTCGATATTAAATTTCTTCTTCTCTATTTCGTACTTTCAAGAAGGAAGTTATTTTAAAAATTAATGTAAACATATCATTTGGATTGGCATTGTACATATTTTATATTATATGTTTTGGCAACATTTATAGGTGGCATGCCTACTATTCGACACGGATGGCAAAAAAAGGTGTGGCCAAATAACAACCACAAAAGAATGTTAGTTAAGCTAAATCCTTAAGTGATTTCTATTAACTGTCTAGTAGTATTCGTAAAGTAAAAGTTTTAAACCGTTTTATAATATACATAATTAAAAAATGCCAAGATAGTTGGTACTGTACATGTCTGTAATTGAAATAGTGCGTATGTATCGTTCTATGACGATATAATTTAATCATTAGGTCAGGTCCGTTTCAAAAAGATGTTCTGTATGTTAGAGATGCTCAAGCAATTATTGTTCATCTTTTTGGGTATGCTTTTCAACATACTCAGATGCTTTCGCCTTGACGTAGTCAGTCATCTTTTCATCATCGTTGGATTCTTCAAATTGTAACCACTTATTGAAGAAAAATTTGGCCTGCTTTCTGGTTATCTTCATTTTAATAACACGTTCAAATAACTCTTCCACCCTAGACTTGTTATCTTTTTGTTTGATTTCTTGATCTAAATAAACATTCCAGATATCAATTCTTTTCGGAGCATCGGCAAGAAGACCTTCAAATAAGGATCTACCTCTCTCTGGGTTACCTTCAGAAAATTCTAGTTGTGCAAACTTTCTGACAACCTCAATATGGTTACGCTTTGGTAGGGATTTCAATGCTGAAGATAGAATTGTGCCGACTTGGTCTGGTTCATTCTGTGAAAGAACAAAAGAGGCCCAAGAGACCCAGATTGAAGTCTTCTCAGAGCCAAACTTCTTTGTTGTAATCTTGAAAAGTTCGCTAGCCTTGTCAAACTTTTCACTCAATTGATAGATACCGATGAGTTTGGAATGCATAGTAAATGAATCCATATATTGACAAGATCTTGTAAATACATCTTCTAGAGTTTCCTCAGAACCAAAAGTATTTTCCAAGTTCAACATGGCTATCCAAATATTTAGTTTTTCAGCTTCTTCTCTGTAGTTGATTGTCTTCAAGGCACGTTCCGCAAGCTCACGAGCCTTGTCAATTTCACTCAGCTGCAATTGGAAGGCCATGTAATTCATCCATATGACGGAGGAATTTGGATTACCAATTATTAGCCTTTCAAAATCAGCAACGGATTCTGGAGCACGAGTGTTGATATCAATTGTTTTGTCTTCAACCAAGTTCTTCGACTTTTTCTTTTTGTTCTTGGATCTTTTCGATTCCATGAAATCTTCCTCATCTGATTCTGAATCTGAAGAAGCATTAGCTTGATCGAGAATAGATGTAGTCCAATCGAAGCCAGCACTTAGACTCAAACCACCGTCATTTGAAATAACAGTAGTCGACTTGGAGGAATGAGCTTCTTCATCATCACTTGCTTCGCTTTCAGAATTGTAAACAACTTCATCGTCCATCAATTCATCCTGATCTTCATCGATCTTTCTTGGTTGTGGTTGTGATTCAGCCTTCTCAGTAATTGTTTCATTAGTATTGAAGTGAGACGCCTTCAAGGACAAAGATAGTTGCTTCTTTTCAGGGTTGGATTTCAAAACGTAAGCTTTAACTCTGTCACCCACGCCAAATATGGATTGAATATCCTCTGGTACTTCATCTGCAATTTCAGTAATGTGAGCTAGACCAGTCACATTAGCCGTGTTATCAAGCTTGACAAAAACACCAAAATCGGTCACATTTCTGACAGTACCGTTGAAAATGTCTCCTGGCTTTATATCAGAGTAATTCTTTAACACCTTCAAATCACCGTTCACTTCAGTTTCTCTCAGAGTCAGAAGGATACGATCATCTTCATTACAAGACACAATTTTACCTACAACTGGTTGCATTGGCTTGTAGAACTTTTTCCATTCCTTTAAGTAAGAGTCAGAAAGTTTACTCACTGGTACAAAAGCTTCAACTGATTTTCCTAAGAATACGAAAAGACCTTTATCAGTTACAGTTTTCACTAGACCGTTCACAACCTCGCCAACCTTCAAATCAGAATGAGAAGTGATCTTCTGAACTGTGGATTCATCTTCGGCAAGTTGTAGTTGAACTTTCTTCTCATCGGCATTAACAGAAGTTATTTTTGCCTTTACAAACTCGTTCTCCTTACCAGCAAAAACTTGATCTAGAGGTTCAGTAAAGTCATTAAGAGCTTCCAATGCGGTTGAGATACCGGTAATTTTGTTTTCAAGTTCAATTAGCAAGTACTTTGGAGTAACCTTTACAATCTTACCGATAGTATGGCCACCAACCTTCAAGTCATCAATACTATTAATTTTACCATTTCTTTGAGTAACTTGCAAAATGCTCTTATTTTGGTCCTTACCGGTTACATTAACCTTTAAAACAGAGCCCAGAGGGAAATCATCTTCAACGTTTTTGATATTCATTAAAGTTTCTTCTGATAAATCAAAAATGGATAACTTAGCTTTAATTGTTGGTGTAACTGTTAACCACAAGGTTGAATTCTGATAGTTGTTCACAAAAGCGATAATTTCATCGCCTACAGTGATATCTCTAATATCTAGTTCCTTTACATCCTTTGATTTCAATTGTGATGGTTTCATTGTCAACTCAAACACCGTACCTTTCACAAAGTTGTGTGTAATTGGAAGAGACTTGTGACTCTTAAGGTCATGGTGGCCAATGATTTTAACACGGACCTTGTCATTTGCCTTATAATGTGATAAAGGATGCTTTTTATCTTTTATATCATTATAATTGTCGAAGACTTCAGAGATGTCCACTCTACCATGGACATTATCAGCCAAAATGATATTCAGTTGATTCTTCTTAACACCCTTGATTTTGGCATCCAAAATTTTTCCCAGCTTAATATCCTTAACACTCTTGATACTTGTGTCAATAATATTTTCAGCTGAAATAGTTTCGGCGACCTTCTCAACTTTTGGAGCCTTCAAAGTCAGCAAGAATCTTTCATTATCATCATCGGTCCTCAAAAGGTAGGCTGTAACAGACTGGTTTGAATAAAACGCTTTCTCAATGTCGACTTGTCTACTTTCAACAGCGTAGCTAGGCAATACCAAACCAACGAATTTACCAGTAAATGCAACAAAAACACCTGTACTTGAGATGGATTTAACATAGCCGTGCAAGGGGTCTGTCTTTTTAAACTTTGTAATTTCAGCAAAGGTAGTTGGTAGTCTCTTATTTTGAGCGTCTTTCATCAAGGATTTCTTTAAGGATAAGTTGAAAATCTGAGTCCTAGAATCCTTATCGATAACGAGACCAGTAAGTTTACTACCGATACGAATTTTTTTGATCTCCGCTCTACATTGTTCAATACGCTCATCAGAGATATGGCCAACGTAAATAACACCACGGATACCAACATCTGGAATTTCTACAATGACAGAGTCCTTTGTTTTTTCAACGACAACAGTTTCTATAATGCTTTGACCTATCTTTAGTGATTCGATTATACTTTTTTGTTGCTGAGCTTCTTCATTTGAAACTTTACATGTAACAATTATTCTTCTTCTTTCTTCATCCACTTCTAAAACTTTAACTTGTACAGTTTGGCCCAATCTTAAGTGATCCTCAGCTCTCTTAACAAAAACTTCGGAAACTTCAGATTTGGGTAGGAACCCTGTAACTCCACCAAAGAACATGATTACACAACCATGGCCATTGAATGATTGAACGGTACCAACAGTTTTTTCATTCTTGTTCTTGATTGACTTAGCAGTTTCAAAACTCTCTATAACAGGCTTTTCTAACTCTTCATCATTGACAAGAGACTTTTTCATAGTGGCAATTATATGGCCATGGTTATCAACGTTTAGAATCCTACATTTAGTCTTTGATGCAATTTTAAATTTTCTCTCTGGATAAATTAGACGAATATCAGAAATATGCAAAGGAGGGACAAATGCTGTGAATTGTCCTCCAAGCAGTTTTAATTCAACACCTGAGCTACTAGCCTTTAAAATTTCACAATTATTGAATACTTCACCTACTGGGATATCCTTAGATCTTATGTACTTTAGCTTCAACTTTTCTGGATCTGTGGTCAATTCAAAAATGCAGTCTGCTACATCGTAACCAATAACTCTAGATTTTAACTTATCCTGCTTTATGATCTCACCGAGATTGGATTGATGAACTCTACCAATAAACTTATCACTGATTGCAAGGTAAAGATAGCTTGAGTCACGACCTTTAACTACACTTTCATCGATGATGAATCCTATTGGGAAAGCTTCCAAACTTTCAATACTTCCTAATGTGTTATTGAGAGAGATGACATGAGGTAAAGTAGAAAGGATGAGTACTCTGTCTCCTGACTTGTTGATGACAGAAGCTAGAATTCTACAAGGTATATTACTACCTAGGGAAAATTTGTGTTTTATATCTTCTTCGCTAAAGGTTTGAAGATGTGGCTTACCGATGAACGCAGAAATTGAACCAAAAACTTTACCAACAATACCTGAGTCAGTTATCTCTTCGCACAAAAGGTCAACTACTTGACCTGGTAGTACTGAATCGATTGATGAAATAGATGTCATCTTGTTCTTCTTTACACTGAAATCTTGGGATACTACAATAGATCTGTCAGTTTTCTTGGTGATGCAACTTATGAACACAGAGCCAGGTTTTAATTCATCAAAATTTGTACAATCTTTCTTTGCAATGAAACCTGTTAGAGAAGGAACACCTAGATCTAGAGTTGCACCGTGATCTTCGATACTTTTAACAGAGCATTGTATTATGGTGTTTTTATTGATATCCTCTACATCGAAATTATTGACTACAGATGGTTCAATTGTCAATTCTATTCTCTTCTTTTGTTTTGCATTTTTTGGTTTCAATGCGGTGTTCTTGGTGACAGCACACCTCAACCATTGACCAACTTTGAAATAATGCCTTAGATTTGGAAGAGATTTCTGCTCAGATTCATCATCAGACGATTCATATTCTGCGTCATCTTCTTTAGAATCAGAGTCCATGTCTTCATCAATATCTTCAAGCAATGATGTCAATTGTTCAGAAATATGTGTCAAATCAACAAAACCTGATAGACCATCTGTAAAGGTGATACGAAGATCATTTTTTGTTATAGAATCAATTTGACCCAATAGAATAGTACCTTCTTTCACGTTGTTGAAGTTTAGATGTTCTATTATAGCACTCCTCTGTTCAGTAGTATCGTCGGCGACAGTTTCAGTATCTTTCTTGGATGATCTCTTCTTTTTCTTCTTCGGTTTACCAGCATCATCTTCTGTTAATGGTCTCTTTTCGTTACCGAATAACACATCGTGAGCGGCTTCGTTAGCAACATGTTTCAACTCTAGTGGAGTCAAAGCAGAGGAGCCACCTCTTGGAAAGGAGATTTCTTCAGTGGTCCTTACCAAAGTTGACTTTTCTGGTTGTCTTGTTCCATCTTCTTTAGATAATGGGAAGTCACTTGATGTACTCATTGTATATTTCCACTCTTGTTTTTTTTGTTTATATCGTCTCTCAATTGTGTCAAAATAATAATAAGTGCAATAATGAAGTGCTGATTAAGAAAGGAACTGGAAAATAAATATATATATTTTTTGAATATATTCGAAAGTGATTAGACCGGTTTTAACCTGCTATACTAATTCTCTCGGTTTTCTCTAGAATAAAAATAGTCGGGCAAATGTTAATGACTATTTCTGTTAATCCTTCTTCTATAAAGACCTGGTGATTTTGGGTGATATTTCAAAAGTGTAGTCTGCTTTCGATTACCACGACTTTCTTGAATAGAGTTCTCACTAAATCAATATATTGCACTTGAATCTTTGTGATTATAACAAAAACAGACCAGAACCTATTAGCAGAAATGCAGTTGAAACAATGTGTTATCTTTTTTTTTACAATAACAAATAAAATAACAAAACTATTTCGGTATAATATCAGTAGCTCATCGCATTATTTTTGTTAGGTATTTATTGCAATAGATCCAGCACTGAAAATTTTCGATGCTCATCGCAAATTTTTTTTTTTTTTTTTTGCTTTAACGGCCATTTTAGTGTACGATGAGAATATAGTGACCGTCAAATATAAGTTGAAAAAGGAAAACTAAAGGAGCACATGACTTCTTTGATATCTTTTTTTGTGATTGTGTGTGTTCACTGATTTAAATTTTGTGCAGTATTGGGTTGAATGCTATTTGTCTCAATTAGAGTAACTTGTCGTTAATGTAATGATCGGTTGATTAAATTGCAATCTATGATATGTTATATCCCTTTTGTAAGGTGTTGGCAGTTCAATTCATTTTGATATAAATAACGACAAGTAATCAAAGCTTTGTCAAGACGAAATGAAGAGACCCGTATAATAACAAATTTTGTAGAATGTTAGTAGTAATTATTGAAAAATATGAGTTTTATAGTTTAAAATAATCGCGTAGTACTCAAAAAAAAAGACACAAGTTCTCTTGTTCTACTCCAATGTCATTCGGCTAAAATGAAGTCATCGTATGTACATGTTAAAATGTAAATAAAAAAAGGCAAAGGATCAGGAAATAACTTTGAAAGGTCTCTTATCTTAATATAACGGGACTCGTACAATCATTACAACATTATATACTGTAAGCTTTATCGTAGAAGACCTACGCTTATTTTCTTACAACTTTGGCGGCTAATATTGCTATCATTTTATAGAGACAAGATCCCAGTTACGGATGTCAGATCTTTTTGTGGCATACGCGCTTATTACCGTGGATAACGATGATAAGAGTGTATAAAATATGGTTTAGCGAAGTGAAGGGTAAAGTGTAGTTTATTTTTTGGTATAACACGTACACTTAGTATTAAAACGTTACAAAGAGGTATCGTTGGCCTACATTACTGTGCATAATTCCCTCCGTTCCTGCAATGACCCATTCAATAATAAAAGAAAAGGAAGTTAACAAGTGCAAGGGTTATTAGTATCTCATCCATTATTACGCAGATATATCTTGAAAGGATCTGAATATCTCCTCGGATGCTAGTTGAAAGAACTAGACATGTTAAAATTGAAGATAAGATACTTCGCCGGATGAGTAAGTGTGATGTTCTTCAACATCTTGTAATGTGATCATGATCTAGTATTGTCTGTACTAACGAACTAAGTCTACCTCAGAGTGTTTATGCATCGATTGAGAAATCGCATTACTACAAACAAGGCATGTGACTATATCTCACCCCCTTTTCCAACTTACATCTTCCCTACCTACAAGCTTCGCGCACTGCACATTCGAAAAACCAGTAATTTGTGACTGCTCTGTCTGGCTATATAGCGATTTTTGGAAAGGACATGCACCTGTACACCACGTATACTAAGGAACTGCTCCCCAGAACGACCCTGAGCTGACTGGCAAATAGTTACACGTAACGCATGATAATTCAGTAATAAATTTCCGAATTCGGTAATTTTCTCGTGCACATGTATTGGAAAAATGAAAAATCATTGTTTTTTTTTTGTAAGTTAGCGAAATATGAAAAAGCGAAGACCACGAAAGCACTCTCATAGTGACAAACTCTACAAGAAAGACGTGTACCAGAGAGATACTCGCAGCAGCGACTACAATATGAAAAGAAGACAGAAAAAAATTGCTCCAAAGCTGTAGTGTCTGCACACTTTTCTGAGGGCAGCTGCTCTTTGTAGAGGTTCAAGTAGTACCAACTGACAACCCAAAACCTCAATCTGTAGCTCCCCTTCTTTTGAGAGGCATTTCATGTCAACTCTAAGAAACCCTTGTAGAGAACTACCCCAAAGAAAAGCTACAAATGGGTCTCAGAAGGAACAAAACCTTGGTACTGGAGTATAAGAGAAACAGCTGTACAGCGCTTTCACAGTCCACATATTGTACAGCAGGTTTTCACACAAACTCGCAAAACTACGACAACTTCTCTGAGAACTACCGTAGAGTCCAAGATTATAAGATACTCGTGCTACACTATTTTTGCAAACAGAGATAGCTACGTAGAACTAGTAGAAGACAGCAACCATAAAAGATTACTCTTGTGCTTCATTGAACTTGTACGCCGGGTTTTACTGCCCGACAAAAGGAAAGCAGCTCTACTGGCTTTACCCGGTTGCAAATTGTATTCCTTAGTCGCACGCTTCTCATACCCAATTGTGAGACAACTGCAGAAGCAAGTGCACTAACGGGATGGCATTGTACGTACATAGTTATAAAGCACAATTTTCAAAAATTTTTTTTTTTTTTTTTTTTTCAAAAAATTTTCCAATTTTCATTTTGTGCAATCCGTGTTTGATTTGTACGCTTGAGGAAGTGAAAGCTGGAAAAAAAAAAAATTTCACTGACTTTTTTTTTTCATCGACAACTCTCACCAAAAATTTTTTTTGCAATAGTTAGTAGTGAAAAAAACTCTTGGATAATAGATTTTTTTCTCTTTTGAACTGGATATTATATTATCTTTCATTGAAATTTCAATTACTATTTATTGAGTTTTGTTTCTAGGACTTAAGGAAGACGATAACAAAGTACTATAAAAGGATAACTAGCCCAAGATGTTGATGCCAAAGGAAGAAAGAACCAAGATCCACAGACACTTGTTCCAAGAAGGTGTTGTTGTTGCTAAGAAGGACTTCAACCAACCAAAGCACGATGAAATTGACACCAAGAACTTGTACGTTATCAAGGCTTTGCAATCCTTGACCTCCAAGGGTTACGTCAAGACTCAATTCTCTTGGCAATACTACTACTACACCTTGACTGAAGAAGGTGTTGAATACTTGAGAGAATACTTGAACTTGCCAGAACACATTGTTCCAGGTACTTACATTCAAAACGCTCAACAAGCTCAAAGACCAAACAGAAGATACTAAGTCAGTTAACGCTAAGATGAGAAGTGCATTGAATTTAAGGTTGTGATTTACTCATCTAACCTTTTATCTTTTTTTTGCTCTATCTCTTTTTTTTTAAACTGTTACTATATTATCTTTTATCCTTTTTTAATTAAAACTTAAAAAATTTACCCAAAAAATCCTCATTTTTCAGTTCTCCATTCTGCTACTAGATTGACTTAAAAGAAAAGAAATAAAATAAATTGAAAAGAAGCAATATCTTTTATCCTTTTTAAAGTGGTTCTCCTAATTGGAATGTGATTAAATGTGTTTCCATCTCTCTCAAGGTTCCTATATTTTTGGTTCACATTCTGATGTGTGAATTAATTTTCATATGTTTTGTTTAATAATGGCGTTTCTTCATGGAATTAGTTATTCGCATTGTTTACTTTGCATCTAAGTCCATTGAAAGAAATGCGTTTGCAAGATATACTATGAGTTAATTCATAGGGAACATAACTTGGTTATTTTTTTTATTCTTCTCTACTTTGTTAATCGATTGAGAAGGGAGATATGAAATCGCATTTTGTTTGCAAATTCTAAATTTACATGACCATAAGATATGGATATTCTCTTTTTTGTATATTGTATTTAATCAATAACACTAATATAGAAAAAAAGATTCTATCAAAATTAGCCTCCAGAGTATGCTTTTATTATTATTTCGACCATTGATAACTATAGAATAGATATATACGTCATGTAGTGTTGTGTATATATGCTAGACATACTTCGACGACATGCCTGTATAGCTGGCATACTAGTCACGTGAACAGCTTTGGGTGGTCCAAGGGTACTTTCTCTGGATCAGTTTGGCCTTACTCCACGGTACCATGATAATAAAGATACTCTACTGAAATTGTATAGCCCATGGATGCTCAGTGTTGGTAAGTCAATCAGTTTAAAATTAATTGTACAATCGCATTCTGACTTGGTTTTGGTTTCTTCGGTTTTAGTCTAATTAAAGGTTATAAGAGAAAAGCAATCCCTTTCTCATTTTAGTCATTGAATTGTGGGACAAGTGTTTAATAGCGTTGTGTAGTAATGAGTTTAGAATCATGGAGGCATTTCCAATTCTATGATAATTTGCCAATACCAGATCCATTGCTAGGTAATGACATCCGCTTATATTCTGATCCGACTTTATCAGCTGCAGCGACGGTTAATGAAGACCTATTCTTTATTGCTGTAAGATCAAATTACATTAGACACTTCAGCCTTAAGAAGGCAGAGATCATAAAAGAGTTTAAAGCATTTGCTGATGGCTTCCAGATATCGTATTTAATGGTGGTAGGACAGTCATTTCTATTGGCAGTAGGTGAGAAAGTGAATTATCCATCCCAGTTGAAATTATTTAAGATTAATGACCTACCGACAAATGAGTTTCATTATCACTCCCTGGTGGAAATAAAAAACTCTGATAACACTTTCCCAATATCATCTGTGTCTGTTTCTAATGAGCTTAACTGTATTGTGGTAGGGTTCGTTAATGGCAAAATATTGCTTATAAAAGGAGATTTATCAAGAGACCGTGGATCGCAGCAACGGATACTGTATGAGGATTCCACGGGTGACCCAATTACTTCATTGTTTCTAAACTCAGATGCAAGTTCATGTTTCGCAACCACCACATCCAGGATTATGATGTTCAATCTAATGCGAAAAAGTAAGTCAATTCCGGAACAAATACTATCCTCTAAGGAGGGAGTAGCTCTTAACTGTGCATCTTTCTCTAAATTTACAAACGAATACATATGCTGCATGAATGATTATATCCAGTTTTATCATGAGAATGGAGAGAGGCATGATATACCCATTAAAATTTCGAACCCAAAAAAATTGATGCCCATCAATAAAACAGAGCTTTTGATTATTTTTGAAGAAGAAAGGCAAAAAACAACAAGTATTGAATATGAATCAGGAGCTTCCAACAATATTTGCAAAGCGATAGTAATTGACTTAGAAAACAGTATACTATCATTTTCATTTTATACTACAAGCAATATTGTCGATGTATTACCAGTAAGAAGCAAAGATGATTCGATACTTTATTTAGTCACAGCAGAAGGTCTTATGTACAAGGTTTCGAAAAAGTCACTTGATGAAAGATTATCTATTGTAATGAATAAGGAGATGTTTCCGTTTGCTTTACAATTGGCATCAGACTGTAATTTACCGGATAACAAGATTCAGAAAATCAATAAGCTTTACGGAGACTATCTTTATAGTAAAGGATTGCATACTGAAGCAGCCCAACAGTACATGAAATGTATCGATATTTTGGATATTAGTGACATAATCACTAAATTAGGTGCTAATGATGTTTTTGATGTAAAAGCTATGAGGAATTTGGCTGATTTTGTATGGGAACTAATTAGAAAGGGCAGAGCTGATCACGATACTGTAACACTATTATTATCAGTCTTAATAAAATTGAAAGATGAAGATGGGTTGAAAAGGTTTGTCAGTTATTTTAGAAGAAGTGGGAAATATATTGAGAAAGAGAATTACAAGGATCTTGATGATGAATCTTACTTTTTTAGTGACTTGAGATTATTTGATCTTGAGCTTATAAGATCACTATTGATTGACTCCAAACTTAATCAATTGTGTTACCAATTTGTCTTTAAGTTTTCAAAGGATCCTATAATGATAACTGACGTACTGTTAAATGTTTTAAAAGAAACAGAGGCAACTTTGAAATACGTAAAAAGTTTATCAGTAGATGATATTCTGCGAGTTCTTGTACGTTTTTCGAAGCAGCTTTTATATTTATCTCCAAATGAAACCAATTTGTTATTGATTGAGGTTTTTACAGGAAAATATAGGCCTAGCAGTTATGTGAGTGATATTAATAATGTTGTTAACACTAAAACGGGTAGTAAATCAGAGAAAAATCCAGTTTTCTACAGCTATACCGCCTTTTTGAAATACATGAATCCTTTGGCCGATGCTAGTGTATCGGACGCTTCAGAAAACGGTGATAGGTTAGACGTAGATCGCCCTACTTATCATCCACCGAAGCCATCACTAGTTTTTAATGCATTTTTATCTCGTCCTTTTGAGTTCGTGGTTTTCCTAGAAGCATGCCTTGAAAGCTACAAACAATTTGATGGGTTTAAAAATGATAGACAAGAAATATTAACGACATTATATGATTTGTATCTTACTCTTTCCAAGCAGGATGTGGGAGAAAGAAAATCTGAGTGGACTGAAAAAGCTAATCTGGTTCTCAACGAAAGTAACGAGTTGGCCAATGAGCTAGATCAAAATTCTAACAATAACCTCAACAAAGTTGATAACAGCTTAATGAAGTTAATAGCACATATGAATGGTCTTAATGTAGCTGACATTTCTAGCCCTATAAATGAGAACAAGGAATTCTCAAATGATGTAACGGACAATGCAAGAATTATTAACGGATTCAGGAACCTAACGTACATGGGTGAAGTTTCAGAGTGCATGAAATTTTTTGAAGAACACTCTAAAAATAACATTGATTTGTTTCCAATGGCTTTATCATATTTCATCTCCAAAAAGGAAATATTAGAATTCATCGGAGGTGAGGATCAACTGGTGAAGAAGATAATTAAACCTATTATTGAAAATAACATAATGTCAATATTGGACTTGCTACAGATTCTAAGTTCACGCGATTTCATAACATATGGATGTGTTAAAGACATACTTCTCGATCGAATGAAGGAAGAGGATGCAGTGGCCAAACGTACAAAAAAATTAATTGCATCATATAGTGAAGAATTGCAGGACAAAAAGACTCAGTTGAGGACGTACTTATCTCCTGATCACGAACAACATATAGCAATAAAGGACAAGAAATGTGATATCTGTCATATCACATTAGAGCTTCCAGTAATATATTTCAAATGTGAGCATATCTATCATCAAAAATGTCTCAATGAAGAGGCTGACTTAAAGAATGAAGGTGATCTGCTCTATAAATGTCCAAAATGTGTCATCGATATTGAGACCAGCTCAAAAAGGATAAGCAAAGAAAGGGAGCTTGCCTCTCGTAAGGAGCTCCTCGATTTAGCTTTCAAGGAAGAAGGTAATAACTCTGACAGGTTCAGAATTGTTTCAGATTTTATAGGTAGAGGAGCGCTGGAAAACTCGTACATCACTATTGAATCATGAAATTATATGTATTAAGTAGCTCTCAATAGTATAGACAAAATCATATGTGTGATCAAGGAACGGCGAATAACAGCATTCATGCATCTATTTTTATCTTTATTTATTGACGACTGTTCGTTACAATTATAATTTGATATACATGCTTGTCATCTCTATGTTTGCAACATCGACTATTTGTCATAAATCTGAAACACATGTTTGCTTCTTGATGAACTTACTCATCTTTTCATTTTGTTTTAGTTTTGTCCAGTTAAATACAGGCCACATAATTATATAAGCTACCGTTAATTATCAATTCCTAATCCAATATTTGAAGATATCTTTCATTGTGACTTGAAAATTAAGAATAAAAATATACAAAAATATTTGAAAGCTATTAATTGAGTAGTTAACAAAGATGTATGAACAATTTCAATTGATATCGAAAAATTCTCTCACACCTATAAGAGATTATAATAACGATTTTTTTCATGCAAATGATTCAAAACTTCCAAATCTGACTCGTGTTAAGGATGGGTATGGTGGCGCGCGGGCAAGTTACTCTGATTCAATTGGAGGTGACCTAGATACGATGGACAATAAAATAGATGACAGGGTGAAGAAAAGTTCAAATTCTTCTGTATTAACTGACATGAAGAATTTTAATCTAAGAGAAATGCTTAAGAAATTTATTTTTAGTGAGGAAAAATACCTAGAGATGACAGAGAAGGCGCTTACATCATATCGGTTTAATATGCAAAATAAGAAAATGAGAAGCAAGAAAATCTTTGATCCTAATTCAAAGGAAGATGTTATACTTTTTGGTAATCTGGAAACAATATGTGCTGTTAGCTATTTATATTTGAACTCGTTGAGTAAAATTGTTACAAAGCTGGAGCTTAATCCTTCAAGTATTGATGTCATATATGATGAGCTAGTAGAGCTGCATGTGACCTTATTTAATAGAATGAAACAACCATATACTAGCTATATTATTGCTTATCAGAATCAAACACACCTTGTTAAAATATTGGAGAATTCGACTTCAAAGATAGTAGCATCATGGTATCATCGGAGTTATGATGATGCTCGTCAAATCAAATTAAGTGAAATATTGCAATGCCCATATAAGCATGTTCATGATTGGTTGGAGAATATAAAAATTTTGAAAGAATGGCTAGTTGTGGGTACATCAGTGGAAGAGTTTCAAAAACTGATTGAGACTTTCACGGACTATATTAGTCATCTCAATATTGATAATGAGGATAATGTCCGTTCTTCTCAGCATCGTCATCCAATATCGAGCATACAAATCTCTAAATCATCAGATTTAAATCCAGAAAGCAGTGGACCTTCAGATGATGGTAATTTTGTTGCCTATATTCCCAGTGTAGCATCTAGTGTATATACAGAAGTTATCAAGCCCAGAATGAGTCCTAAGATATCTCTAGATGAGAAACCTTGTAATGCTGACTCTAATCATGCATTAATGTTACTAGTCCGACTGTTTAAAGAAAAATTATATCACCTTACTCAGCTGAGGAAATTGTTGGTTAAGCATGATATTACAAATCTGGCGGATAATTTTATCATGCAAATACATAATTGGACCTCACTACTGAGTATTGAAAAAGACTCTGTATTTCAGAATATCCATGAACAATTGAATAATAAAATTAATCTTTGTGTAAAGCTTTACAAAGAGAAGAAAGAAGAACTTGGTGCGTTTAAATTTCTCAAGTTAGAGTCATTTATAATCAAGAAGTTAGAGACCGTTCTAGCGTTGATGAAAACTGTTAAAGGTTATATTAATGATTTAAAAGTGCTGCATAAGGACTATTTAATATTCAAAAAAGAGAAACAGATGAAAGTGCAGGACATTAAACGTACATTACTTGGAACACATTATGAACAAATACAAAATAAATTAGTCGAGCAGCTACCTCGATTCCTGACTTATATTAATCAGTTCATAGTGTTGTTCCTTTTGAGTTTCAATGCATACTTGAGAGATGCACTTGATATACTGATATCAGTTCAGGCAGATTTACTCCATACTGAAGAAGGAGTAAATGAAATTGAAAAGGATTACGACAAAAGAAGAAATGTCATGAAAAAAGCTGTAAACAGTCACTATGAAAAATCAAACAACAATATTGTACTGAGGAGACTATTTTAATTTACCAGAATTAAATGCAGCACCTGAAAAAATCGAGGTTAATAGTGAAGTCATATGTAAACGATACAAAGTCTAGATGAAAATCTGTCTACTAACAACTAGCATTACAATTCTTAATTAATAAAAGACATATTTGTTATTATCACATTTTTGTCACATTTCTCTAGCTTACGCAGAATATGCAGGTTAGTGGAGGGTTGGAAGATAGTGATGTCAAAGGGAAAATTAAAATTTCATGCAATGTAAATCTTTAATGGTACAACCAAAGCAAAAAGCAACAAGTTATTTATAGATATTTCAGCTGAGATTGCTAATATATATCTTTGGCAGTATTAATAAAGCAAGAGTAGAATACAGTGATACTTGACAGCATTCAATTGGAATTTTTTTCTTTCCTTTATAAAACTTCCTGGTTAAGTTATTTATTTTTAGAGAAGGTTGAAGAATTACTTGTACATTTTTACAATATGGACCAAAATATCGATTTGAATAACTATGTGTCGATGTTAGACGCTATAATTAGTGTATCTGATCCTGATAAGGTTAGTCCCAAAAAAATACGTAAGGCTTTGGAACAACTGTTCTCTGTATCATTAGAGAATAAAAAGAAAGAAGTCAATGAGCTTATTGTGGCGAGGTTCCAGATTTTGCAAGCTGACCCTCATATATTGGTAAGTAATGAAGAATTTCAAAACCTAAAGATGATAAGGGGAAACTATGATGCACTTCTGTCATCCAAGTCAATGGAAAAGAAGCACAAGTTAACTGAATCTTCGAAAAAGACACGTATACAAGTTAAGAAGAAAAAAAGCAAGAAAAGCTCTAAGGATGGTGAGAAAAAAGTAGCCAATCCTAATTCAAATGCCATCAATTCTATGAAATTGAGATTATCAGATGATCTCTACAAATTCTTAGGAGAACGGGAACTCCCAAGAACTCAGGTTGTCAAGCAAGTTTGGGATTATATTAAGGAACATAACCTTCAAAGCCCCGAAGACCGTAGAGAAATAATATGTGATGATAGGATGAGGCCTATATTCGGTGACAAGATGACGATGTTCGCGCTGAATAAGATACTGTCAAAGCATCTGACAAAAATAGAGCCTAAGAGTGAGGAAGCTGATAATAGTAGACTATCAGTAAAGCTAGAGGATGGTACTCAAGCATGAAATTCCGTTAATAATAATAATTTGGTCTATTTTCTTGCTGTAGAACATTATTTTTTAGATTCATGGCTCTAAAATGTAGCTGTGTAATTTGCATATCAATTTAAATCAATTCATAATTCTTGTATTATTAATAAATTAGCATCTTTGAGAACAAAATCTTCAACTTATCTGAATTGAGTATCTAATTAGTTTATTATTATTTTTTACCTTTATATTAATTACTAATAAGATAATAAACTACAATCTATACATTCAATAGTTCAAATGCTAGCCTTAGATAGTTCTTGTGCCAGGTTATCTATCTGTAATTCTATTAGTTCATTTTCAATCTTTGAGGTTTCAATTTCTTCCATTTTCTCCTCTTCCTCCTCTTCCTCTTCTTCTTCTTCACTGTCAGGTTCTTCAAGGTCATCCAATTCCAAATCTTCGAAGTGATCCATCAAAGCGTTAACTGGATCAGAATCCTCTTCAAATCTGTTACCATTAATTTCTAAATTCTTTAGTTTAGGGAATTTATTATCTTCGATAGCTGGCAAAAAGACAGTTTCTAAAGTGTCTTGTTCCATTTCATTATATTCAAATCTCAGGGTTTCCAGATTTTCAAATGTGTTGTCTTCAAAGACTTTGAACACTTCTTTAGAGCCCTTTGCCTTGAGCAGACAGTCGTTCAAGTTCAATTCAACCAGGGTGTTCTTCCATAGTGGTAAATTCTTAGCCAAGACTAGAGAAGCAGCAGTTGTAAAAGTGTTGTCCTGCAAGTCTATGATTTCCAATTTGGTGTTATATTTTAAACCGTAGTGTATCAACGTAGCAACACCCTTTGGTCTGATACCATTTTGGTACAGTTTGACAACTTTCAAACCATCACCATGGCTTTTCAAACCTAGGGCGAGGTATAAAGCAGAGCCATTTTCTAATCTATTTCTGCCACAGATGAAGGTTTCCAACATCGATTCCTTGGCCTTGGTTTTGTTTTGGGCCAAATAGAACAAAGCTTTACCAATTCTTTCACCTGCAAATGGGCCCATACCATTGTTACTCAAGATCAAGTGCTTCAAGTGAACGGCGTTGGCGATGTAATTCTCCAAGTAGTCGATGGTTCTCAAGCCGAAAGCGTTATCAGACAAGTTCAATATTGTCAACTTGTTACATTTCAAAAGCACAGGAAGCAATGCTTTCAAACTATCGACCACTTCATCGACTAACCTCGAAGTGTACATGTCTGCAAAGTTTATCTCTTCCACAACATCCCTGACTGACTCTGTGGATCCCAAGAAATCAGCCAACGCTTTAGAAGCTTCAGTACCAATGGTGTTACCTGAGAAATCTAGTTTCTTGCACTTCTTCAGCTTTGCCAAGTCATCCAAGTGGGGCTGGATGTCTTCCTTTGTGGTTAACTTCAAGGCCTTACCAGCAATGGAAAAGACTTCGTCGTCCTCATATTTTGGTGTAAAGTGTAGTGTAGCCATAACGTGTGTGTTCTAAAGTTCTTGATTTGTTAGCCAATAGAGCTACTTTGATATATTACTGTCTTCTGTACTGTTACTGGCTATTGGTATACTTTTTTTGTTTTTTCAGGCATCGATGGATTTTTTTTCACTTTGATCAGAATAGTGTGGGACACAGTGAAAATGCCTGTCTTATAAGCAAGTAGTTTATAGTACAAGACGCAAATATACTAGTCGGCTTGCTATTTCGTTGTTAGCAAGTTTGTGAATACAATACTGTCCGCTGGTAATGTGTTAAACTAAAATTTGAGAGGATATCCTAATGAAAAAAAAGTGCTTAAAAGTTATTTATTTCGTTATATAGAGGGGCGGAAACACATTATGTAGATGTTAATTAGAAAAGTTAGAAAATCAGACGTCTTCCTTATTTCTTCTTTGGGCCACCTAGAGGCTCACCGATGGCTTTACCTCTCAGCTTGACACCGAGAGCTCTTTCCATCTTACCGAGCACTTGTTGGTTAGGGATGGCTCTGCCGGCCTCGTAGTCGTTAATAACTGTTGGCTTCTCGTTGATCTTGGTGGCCAGGTCCTTTTGAGACATCTTCTTTTCGGTTCTAACACGGGCAATGGTCTTACCAACATTGGCATCCAGCTTCTTTGGCTTGACAATGTCGGTCTCACGGTCAACCTTGGTCAACCTCTGGCCTTCGGCGTCACCCTTGGTGTTGGCAGTACCGTACTTCTTATCCACAGAAAGGACAAGGCCTTGTCTTCTGGCAGCATTGATCTGCCCTTGTGTTCTAGCGACGTTGGCTCTTGGACCAGAACCACCAGCTCTAGCCTTTTGACCAATAACAGTATGAGATTCCCAATCAGACATATTTTGTAGTAGTTGTTGTAGTTGTGTTTATTGTTGTGTTAGTTGCAACTCACAACTCACAACTCACAACTCATAACTCACAATTGCAGTTGCAGTTGCAAAAGTATGGGACGTCTTATATTCGTTGCCACTTTTCCATCAACGTGTTCAGCGATGGTGCGATGCAGGATTTAAAGAAGAAAGCACACTTAAAGAGCTAGTTACAAGCAATAGAAGGTTTCTGTAGCATAGAGTTTCGAGTAAAGGCCCATAAGCAGTGATATTTTAGACATGGAGGAAGTAGATTCGCAAGGAGATTTGCCCAGGGATGTGCGGTTGTTGCACTTGCTTCTTGCGTCGCAGTCGATACAGCAGTATGAGGACCGTGTGCCTCTGCAACTGATGGATTTTGCACACCGGTACACTCGTGGGGTACTGATGGATGCGATGGTGTACAATGACTATGCCAGCGAGAACGCGCCTGGTGGGAGCAACGCTGCTGCCAATGCGACGAATGCCAAAAACGCGCCCAAGGCCAATACTCTGGGGAGTGGTATGACGAGCAATGGTGGGAAGAATATTAATGTTGAAGACGTACGGCTGGCGATTGCAGCACGTACACAGTACATGTTCAAGCCCACTGCGCCCAAGGAGCTGTTGCTACAACTGGCTGCGGAGAGGAATAAGAAAGCGCTGCCGCAAGTCATGGGTTCTTGGGGTGTGAGACTACCTCCAGAGAAGTACTGTCTCACTGCAAAGAGCTGGGACCTGGATGAAAAGGAAGAAAAATGAGATATATGAGAGGGAATCTTCAATACAAATATCAAAAACGAATTCATGGAATCTAACTAATTATGTACATTAAGCTGTGGTACCATTGTAAAAAGGATGGGGGAATGGGAGAACCCCCTGTACTAAATGACTTTTTAGGGAGAAATACTCTGGACAGGGTACAGATAGGACAAAGCAGTCCTCAGAATAGAGTAGTAAGCTTCATAACCAGCCTTTATAGCAAGTCCTTATGTTAAGTAAACTGTCGTCATATAAAACGACTAAGTAATTTTTCAATTTGCCCTTGTTCTTAATCCAAGTTTTGCGAAATCCGGCAATTTCTCATCGAATGGCTTGGCAAAGCACCCAATAGTATAAGCCATCAATGCAATTCATCGGCTTTTGTTAGTGCAATTGGAAGAGTTAAAGCAGTAGAGTTGTGAGAAGTCGTGTTAGTGAAGGTTTATTTCTTGGTAGTTGTCTGCTCGAGCTGTTATTCAAGGATATAAAGGAAAACCTAGAGGGAACGCACGAAATAAAGGGAAGGAAGCACTGTTTTGTTATCAATATTAAGTCATAACTTTAGTATTACGTTTCAAAGATTTAGCACTTGCATTAGACAGGATACTGACATTGAATTGGGGTTCTGATAAATAGTGAAAAAAAAGAGAGATTAAAAAAGAAAAATGATTACACAGGCGTCGATTCCTGAAGTGAGGGAGGATGTTATTGGGTTTGCGCTAGGTGAGAGAAAGGCCATTCTTCCACAATGTCAGGATCTGGGACCTCCGGACTTGATTACCATGGTTAAATACGTGCCAACACCAAACTCAAATGCTACTGCAGGCACCACCTCAGGTAATGGAGCTGGTGGTGCAAATAATGGCACTGCTGGAGCAGCTAATGGAAATAATTCCTTGTCTACTGCTGATCCAGCCGCCCTGTTGGCAGAGATTCACTCCCATGACAAACTAAAGGGGGCAATTGGCACCTTCTTTTACACACTAGGTATTGATACATCTGATCCAACTTCTATTTCTATCTCCTTAAAACAAATTGCTGACGCGATTGCTGAGAAGCCTCAAAAATGGTTTGGCAAGTTTAAGAATTTCAGCATCGCTAGGATTTCCCTGTCGACATACAATATCTTCAGAAGATGTGATGTTAATGTGATTGTGCACATACCAGGTGCAGTACAAACCTATGTACTAGATTCAAATGGTGAGCATTTGCCCGTCTCAGGTAATCAAACTACACCAACCGTCGCTTCCACGGCTAGCGCCAATCCAATTGATCAGGCAAGTGAGATGGATGTCATTTGGGCAGAGACTTTCATCAGTGGAGTAATTCGTTCAATTATGTTTATGAAGGATAACGCCGATGATGGTGAGGCCCAACCCTTGGTTGAAACTTTAATTTTGAATCCATTGACAGCAGGTAAACTAGACGACGTTGCAAATACATTTATAAAACTCTTCCCAACGGTCTATGAAAGAGGTGTGTTGACTGAAGCACCTTGTCACGTTTTGGTGCCAACTAGAACAAACAACTACCTAGTTGATACTTTGGTAGAACTGGTTAGGCTAACGAAATCGGTCGACATCTGTAGACCTATGCTTGAAGAGCTCATTAAAAGTTATCCAGATGCTAGCATAGTCCTTGCGCGTGTCCTGATGGCTTGTGATTATGAGATTGATGCTATTGATATCATAAACAGAGAATTACTACCTCATGGAGAAGAAGATGATACTATATCACCTATATTTAGAGCAGAATTGTTATGCCTACAAACACAATTTTTAATGAATGTTAAAAATGACTATAAGCTGGCACTGGAAGTGGCTCTATCCGCAGTTAAATTTTCCCCCAGTGAGTTCATTCCATGGTTTCTGCTAACTAAGATATACATCAAGCTAAATGATATTGAAAATGCCCTTTTGGCTTTGAATTCATGCCCTATGGCTCAATCACACGAAAGATATGTCCTAAAGAGAGCGGTACCTATTGGATCAGAGGATAATCTCCACCTACCATTGCCAGAGAACATAGGAGTTGATGAAATTTTACAGTTAAATCCTAGCGATGTTAACAAGGAACAATTAAATTCTGATCCATCTTTAACTAGATCTGCTGCATTAAATTTAAAGTCTACATATCTATTGGCATATAGACTATTGACAGAAATTGTTCAAATCACAGGCTGGGAGACCCTATTGAAGTGCAGATCTAAGATATTTGTTATGGAGGATGAATATCAAATATCCACGGATGAGGTATCATTGACAAACCAGAGTAATAGAAATGAGGACACACCAAGTGAGCTAAATATGAGAACTAAGAGACTGTGTGATAGGTGGTTAGATAACCTTTTCATGCTTCTATATGAAGACTTGAAGATATACACATTATGGCAGACAGAGCAGTTATATTTCGAAGCACAAAATAGTAAATACAAGAAGCTGACATATGAATGGGAAGCATTTGGGCTTTGTGCACAAAGGCTAGGACATCTTCCTGAAGCTGCTAGCGCATTCCAAAGAGGTCTTGCGCAAAGATTTGCTCCAATGAGTGCACGGATGTTATTGAATTATTATATTCAGGAACATCACCGCGTGAGAAACCAATCCTTATCACCAAACTCTGAACTCACATCATCGCAAATAATATCACGTATCAATGACTTAGATTCTCGAATTATAGATTTATGTGTCAAGCTATGTTGCTGGAACCACCGTTGGTACATTGAGTTTTCGATACAACTTATCGACGCTCTGAGTGTCGCAGTTCAAGATATGGGTATCATGAAGGTAATCAACGAAATAGCGTCTCGTTATCCGGATGCCGTTGTATCTATAATGAAAGAAAACTTCTTAGACTTCTTGGAAAATTATACTAACGGATTCTTTGATGCTTGAGTAATACTAGGAGGCAAGACATGCGATATGCTGATCTACTCACGGAGATTTGTCATTGATTTACAGTCACGAAAAAATACAATACATAATCAAAATTCTACCAGATACAATTATTACTACATCTTAATATAATTATTGTTTTCCTTTTATAAGTATTATAGCATTCCTTTAACGGAAGTCAATTTTATTCCGAAATAATAACCATTCCGAATTTAGCTGATCTAAATCAGCAATAACTATTTTTGGCAGCCTATACTTTTTTTTTAGTATTTCACTTAGCAGAGTATATATATATTTTTTTGCTGGGATTATCAGTCAAAATAAGAATCTTACAGTATTAATCCAGTTAATGAAGTAGTGCATTGTATAATAACTTGCGTTTATAATATTATAGCTCCGTATTTCTTACTCTTCTATAATGTTTTATTGACGAAGCCCATTTTCATCATTTTATGATAACTGAAGTTAATATCATTCTGAATAATTTTTAGAAGAAATCCGCAAAAAAATTCGTGAAATCACTGCGAAAGCGATGGGGGAAATGATAACCAAGAAATGTAGGCTTTGATAGTCAAAATAAATGCAACCCATGAGTAACCAACTTAATAGTACAACTTCTAAAGGTAGTCTTTCAACTCTATTTCTTTCTGTTAATTTCTTGCGTGTACAAAAGCATATATATTCTTGATCAAGAAAGGGTTTCTCTTGAATTATAATATTTGAATTACTTTGCTTGAAAAGGACTAGAGACAATACTTTAAGAACGGCGTTGTACTGATTGTGAAGATATAAGGAGATTTTGACGCATGGTAATATGAAATTACTGTTTTCGCTTCAATTATGGGTCCTCATAGGGACTCTTTTTCCAGACGCTGGTGCGATCAATTTGCAAGACAATAAGGACTCTATATGTGCAGCCACTGCTTTGATTCAAGGTGGTATGCTTGATTATTATGAAGGTACTCGTTACGGTGGTACTGTAGGTATGTTTCAGCCTCCATACTATTGGTGGCAAGCTGGTGTTGCGTTTGGTGGTATGTTAGAAAATTGGTTTCTATGTCAGAACGACACATACAAGGATTTGTTAATGAATGCTTTGGTAGCGCAAACTGGTCCAAATTATGATTATATTCCAGCCAATCAGACTACAGTGGAAGGTAATGATGACCAAGGTGTTTGGGGTCTTACAATTCTAGACGCAGTTGAGCGTAACTTCTCCGCTCCAATTGATGGTAAACCAGGTTGGTTAGCCATGAGTCAAGGTATCTTTAATACTATGTACGCAAGATGGGACATGCAAAGTTGTAATGGTGGTCTAAGATGGCAAATTTTCACTTGGAATAGTGGTTACAATTATAAAAACACTATTTCAAATGCATGTCTATTCCAGATCGCTGCTAGATTGGGTAGGTACACCGGTAACACCACTTATTTAGATGTTGCAGAAAGAGTCTTTGATTGGCTTGTTGGTGTTGGTTACATTGTATTGTCTGAGAAAGGTAATGTTTATGATGGTGCCAAGGTTGAGGATAACTGTACTGACATCACCGCTATTGAATGGACTTATAACCACGGTGTTGTTTTGGGTGGGTTAGCTTATATGTACAATGCAACCAATGGTTCCTCTGTATGGCAGTCTAGATTGACTTCAGTTCTTGGCGGTGCTACTGCATATTTCTTCCAAGATGATATTATGTATGAGAGTGCCTGTCAACCATATAAGACATGTAACAACGATCAAAGATGTTTCAAGAGTATTTTCTCAAGAATGTTAGGTTTCACTAGTGTGTTAGCGCCATTTACTAGTGACACAATCGATCCATTGTTAAAAGCTAGTGCTATGGCAGCTGCAGGTTCCTGTGATGGTGGTACAGATGGTCATACTTGTGGTCTAGATTGGCAATTAAAGACAAATGATGGTTACTATGGTCTTGGAGAACAGATGAGTGCACTCGAAGTAATACAGCAACTGCTTATCCATGAGAGACCTGCCCCATACCGGGCTGATAATGGTGGAACTTCAGTTGGTGATGCAGCTGCTGGTTTAAACTCAACAACAACAAATGTTCTAAAGAATAACTTGAAAATCACTGGTGGTGACCGTGCTGGTGCGGCAATTGTAACAACCATTGTGTTAGGTATAATAATTGGAGGTGCTGCCTGGATGATGTTTTAACATATTTACACTTAACGCCATTTATTCTAAAAAAAAAATATAAACAAATTTTAAATTAATGTACATTATATTAAGTTTTTATTTCTAACGCTAACTTTGGTAAGACTATATCACTAACTCAAAAATATTTATATTATTTGACAGATTATTCCAAATTTCAACGTATCTACTGCTTGCCATAACATTCAGATTTACCAACAAAATATAAACTCGAAAAATTAAAAAACTGTAAAAAAAAATCTCCGCGACGGGGAATTGAACCCCGATCTGGCACGCGACAAGCGCCCATTCTGACCATTAAACTATCGCGGATTAATGATTTGTTGAAATAAGAAATAAATTTGGCCTTTATATTCATATACATGACATACCAAAAATGGCGAGTGAGTCGCTTAACATCTAGATTACTAGATGTATATCCTTTGCAGTCAAAAGTCTCTAATACAACAATCCATGAAGTATAACAAACCTGTTGGAGATGCCACATAATAATTGAGTACGCCTACAATTTCGAATTAGTACGCTGTCACATAAAAAAATACCTCATACAATGACAGTATCTCTCTAAATAAAGTAAAGTAAACCACTTATCCTGAACACAATAATCAATTGAATCATTAATTGCAACTTTAACTTGCCATTTACCTCAGAGTAAAATGAACCAAAAAAAAAGCACTCACGATGGGGGTCGAACCCATAATCTTCTGATTAGAAGTCAGACGCGTTGCCATTACGCCACGCGAGCATCTTAACTTGTTGTGACTGGAAAAAATTTGTTGATCATACATTACTTATTGCCTAAGTGAGTGATAATAGGTCTCACGTGACTCATGGTAATGAATATATATGATATTGGAGAATATAGAGATACTTTTGAGGATACACTTTTAAGTTGTGGTGCACTCTAATATAAAATGAAGACACAATCCCAAAAGTATATAACGGAGATTCTTCTTCAAGTAACTAGCTATCTCATATTACTCTCTCTGAACATTGTTGTATTTGCTATTAAAATTTCATAAGAGAGGAACCAACAATTATTTAAATACCCTTACTTAATTTTATTTCTTATAGTATATTTGCTAGATAATTCACCATGGAACTTGTTTATCCTTTGTTGTGTCAAACTATAGCTAATGGTGAATTAGCTTCCCTAAAGCAACAGGTTATGAGCCTTGCCGCAAACACCTATGATGCAAGCACAACTATTAAACTAACTGAAGTTGGGGACTATAAAAAATGGATACAAATGTTAGAATCCACTTTAACCATGGCTCATTCAGCATGGTCTGAATTCTATCATGCAGGACCTTATGATGTGAAGACTATAAGTGATCCTACAGTTAAAATCCAACTTTCATTCCTGAACGATGCATTGGTTTGTTTAATTAAGAAAAGGGTATCTGACGATGCGGTTAAAAATATTAATAAAATAATATTATCCCTCACTAATTTCTCGAACTCAGCCTTCAAGATACTAGATTACCTTAAAGGAAGATATGACAGAAATAACAGCAGAACATCATTTAAACAGAATTATGGGTGGATTACAAACTACCAATCAATGACCCATGAAGATTTATTTCGTGAGATCACTTCAATGATGGAAGCTCTGTTAAATTACGATGAGTATGAACTAGCATTGTTAAACACCATACCCAAAGATGATCAAGCCAAATTCATAGTAAGAAAAGAGAATCTAATCAAACAATCTGCAGCAGGTATGATGCTCGGATATTTACCAGAACATCTCAGAGAAGGATATTTTAAACAATGGGGACATACAGCAGAGTTTCAGACTTACGAAATTGTAGACATTGTAGTTGGTTCCAATGTCAACAATTCTCAGTCGGTTAACCATGGTTCCTTAGCAAATGCAGAAAATAAAAACTATAAGAAACAAAACAGAGACAAAAAACCACATTTCCGCAAACAAAAAACTAAGCCCAAGTGCCTATACTGCGGAAAACCGCATAAGCTCAGTGAGTGTAAAATACCATTCCAAGATAATCCTGATGCCGAAGTATTCAAAACTTTCGGTCCTCCAAGCATCGATGAGGAGCTATCCGGTGCGTATGAATACACGATCCAAGAGAAACCTGAGACATTGATATGGAATTCTGGGGCCAGTACTCACATGTGCTGCAATAAACAATTCTTCATTGAATATAAGGATTTGAAAGCACATACAAGTGAAATATCACAATATCCGACAACAAGTTGCCGCGAAGCACGTGAGGCTTCAATACATGCCTACAAAGAACCAGCTAGCCGACATCATGACCAAGACCATACCCAGAACCCAGCACGAGGCCTTAAGGAACTCGATTCTGTAGCCATTATAAAGTCTGGGGGGAGTACCACTTACTCAGTTCAAGCGGTATGGAGGGGATGTTGAACATAGATTACTTATTGCCTATGTAAGTGATAATAGGTCTCACGTGACTCATGGTAATGAATATATATGATATTGGAGAATATAGAGATACTTTTGAGGATACACTTTTAAGTTGTGGTGCACTCTAATATAAAATGAAGACACAATCCCAAAAGTATATAACGGAGATTCTTCTTCAAGTAACTAGCTATCTCATATTACTCTCTCTGAACATTGTTGTATTTGCTATTAAAATTTCATAAGAGAGGAACCAACAATTATTTAAATACCCTTACTTAATTTTATTTCTTATAGTATATTTGCTAGATAATTCACCATGGAACTTGTTTATCCTTTGTTGTGTCAAACTATAGCTAATGGTGAATTAGCTTCCCTAAAGCAACATAATTAGCTTCTTATTACGGAGAGGGAGAGAAAGAGATATGATCTATTCAATAGCGTTAAGATATGAAATTGCATAGCTACATAGCATTAATAAATGAGAGTGAAAAATGTTATCTTAGCAAGCTCTTTATTTAAAAACTATGCTGCAAGAGCTAACCACTAAAGTACAATTTAATGCGCTGGTGCCTGTAATTCGCTTCAATTTAGACACATCATAGAGAACGTGCTTGAAATACCCAAAATGACAACAGTAGCAACTATTAATTATAACTTTAATGTTGGGATATCAAAAGTACATAAGAACACTACACATTGTTTTTGATCTGTTACACGTAACAAACATACTTTTAATGGTAAGGCTTACTTCCTTCACATTTTCCTCATTGACTTATGAAATTAATACTTTAAAAATTGCCACGTTCATCCATTATTATAGGACCATAAAATCAGCTAGGTACTGACCGTATAAGTTAGATAGAACTTACCTAACAATATTTTGATACATGAATCTAAATATTTCCCATCATTATGCCAAAAAGCTACAATGAAAATGATATATGGAAGATAAGAGATGTATTTGGTAGAGATCTATCATATATTTCAAGTTGCCTCCCATCATTGGAGGATTATAAGCAAATCAATTTGAATAGCAGCGATTTAGAAAGCGGATATTCCCCTTTACATGTAACTCTGAGAGAAAGATTATTACAGAAGAGTTTTCTGCTCTACAAGAGGTGGGTTGACGATGAGAAACAGATGAGTTATAAAATTGGACAGCACATTTTGGCTCGAAAGGATAGAGAGGGTCTTACACCTATGGATCTATACAATATCGAATTCCAAAGAGCCCTGAAAGTTAAACCACAATTATTAGAATACACAATTGATAATGGGAATTTAAAGCCAAAGGTTATTTTTGAAAAAGTTAATCATTTGGATAGTGAAGGTATAGCCACTACTAAAAGTTGTAGCAATAATGAGCTGCTAAGAAGTACATCTTTTCTAGAAATACCTCAAAATTATAGTGACATGGCCAAAATACGAAATTTAGGTGGATCTCATTTATTAACTTTCGGTTCAAATGTTAACGCCCAATTAGGTACAGGAAATAAAGATGATAGACAGCATTTTCACGAAACAGACTACCAACAACTTGGCGGAGATTTACCACTAGACCCGAAAAAATTTTCTATAAAAGAGGTCCTTATGTCAAGATACCATTGTTTAGTAATTAATTCTTTTGGAGAAGTTTTCACGTGTGGGAATAGTAATAGAGGTAGACTTGGTAACGGTGAAACTAACACAACAGTATCTGTTTTTACAAAAATTGCAACGTTTGAGACGGGTGTCAGACATGTTTCCATAAGCAATCATCATAACCTTTTAGTAGATGGGAATGGCTATATTTATTCTTGGGGGTGGAACCAATATTATCAATTAGGCTATACATCTAGTAATAAACAGGGCGATTCAAAACATACGCTATGTAAATCATCACCAAAAAGAATTCCATATTTTGATAATATTAATATCAAGTATGTGGCGTGTTCAAAAGTACATTCATGTGCTCTAAGTCAGGATAATAAATTGTATTTATGGGGACTAAATCTTGGTCAGATGGGAAATAAAAAGCCATTACATGTTAATCTTGATATTTCTCATGACCATAACAATGGATACATTATTGAAAGTCCACTAGTAATTGATTTGTCACATCTACAGGTTGAACAGGTCTTAGCTCTAGAGCTTGTGACTTTTATAAGATGTTCCGGAAACACGCTAATTGTTCTCACTGATTTTTGTATGAGGACTTTTAAGATATCTACCCCAAAACCTAAAAATCCTACTAGAATTGATATATTCTCACATTATACACCAAAAACGATATCGGCTGACGTTGTTGACATGAAGTGCTCTAATAAGGTTGGAAATCATCTTTTTTTCAAATATGCTTCTGGCAGAGTCGGATACTTGTCCCTCAAAAAGGAGAACGTGGAGTCGTGGTCAAAATTATCGAATGAGCTGCCAATATCATTTTCTTGGAAGCCAAATTTTGCAAGAAACAATTGTACAGATTTTGCAGTTGGCTACAATGGAGATATCACAATTTGCACCTATGGAGGGGAAATATTTATATCTAGAAACCATGCGGAATTTGAAAGAATTTACAGTAACAAATTAATCACCGGTAGGGCTGTTAAGATTTCGAGTGATACATCACTCGGCTCCGTTGCAATTATAAAACAGGATTATCTATTTATGCCCGCCAAATATTTAAAAGATACGTTTGATTTTGATCTGGCTATTTATTCACCAATTTACCAAAACGTCGGTGACACATTATCTTTAGGATCATTAGGTCTCCAATGTCATGTTAAGGAAACTGACAGTCAACTCTTCCTGTCTTCAAAGTCTAATATATCTAACTTGCGCTACTCAGAAATTAATGGGTCTAGTGTAAATGAAAACCAAATCAAATGCTCCTCATATGACGTTATTTTGAATAATGATAGGGGCATTATAGAATGCTATTCGTTCAAATCACTATTTTCTCTTCGTTGTTCTAAGTTCCTTAATGCTATTTTAAATGATGGTAAATTTACAGTAAATAATGAACTTTTTTTTACCGCTAATGAAACAGCAAATGGCATATTACAGATAAAAACCCATGATTTAACCACATCAGCTGTCTACTATAAAATTTCAGTTGATCTTGTTCATTTTCTACTAACTGATGTTAAACCTGCAAACCAACAGAGGTCAATAGCCATATTATCCATAACAGACAATTATGCACATGGTACTACATTGAGAAATGCACTCAGTTCGTACTTACTGGGTATGCTAACAAATGATACTGATGAAAATAGAATAAAATCGCCCGGTAACCATCTGCTGGGAGATACCATACTAAGACTTAAAGATAAAACTCTAATCGTCGACTCATTCCTACTGTCAGCAAGAAGCAATTACTTCAAAGGGTTACTTTCAAATAGTGTTTTTTGTGAAAAAGATAATGACGGAAAGTATTTGATTAATTTGGAAATTTATTCCTATAAACAGTTTGATATTATATTAAAGTACTTATACGGTGTTGATTTTTCTGATCTGCACCCTCACTATGAGAGTGAAGATGGCGGACTCACTAATTTTCTTGAAAGTCTAGTTCTGGCCGATGAGCTATGTCTAGAACCATTAAAATGCTATATGCAGGTGCTTTTAAGCCAATTTATTGACGGAAATTCAATTATTCCATTATTTATATATTCCGTGAGGAGTAATGCAGAAATGCTATGTCTATTATGCTCCACATTCATTGCTATACATATCGGCGTTTTGTTTGTCAAGGATAACGTACAACTCATATCACAGAATTTTGATGATTCTCATTGGAAAATACTACAAAACAATATATCGTATATTACTTCTGAGCAATTGAATCACGAGCTGTGGTATAACAACACAACTGATAACTGGAGATCTTTGTTCAAGAATGATATCAATAAATTCAATAGCAAGTTCATTTCCCCCAAAGATAAATTTAGTCCTATTTTTGATATTAAAGATACTTTGGAAGTTTCAAGCAAAAAGACTTCTACTGATAGGAGGAGGTCATCCACATCGACTAGACCAATTAAATTTAAAAACACAACAATGAATAATACTTCTGACAACCCGCATAGAAGACAAAGTAATGGCTCTGTCAGTATAGCTGAAAAGCTGTCAGCATCTAATTCATCTGATGAGGACTCACAATTTATAGAAGTTACAAGAAAACCGAAGAGGAAGAGTGTTTCTAATATACAGGAATCGCAGACTCCGGTGCCCAAGCTACATCCTCCAAAACCAAATATTCTTATCCATAGGAAACTTTCTGGTGACGAGAAACTACTACCATCCTTGATATCGAATGAACCAATTGTGGAAATACCTAATCAGAAAAAAAACCAATCAGAAATAGGCCCAAAAAAACCTATTTCATTTAAAAAAACCTCTCAAAAGGAAAGAATTAAAACTACAACACAAGCAGATAAGCAGAAAGAGAACAAAACGAAAGAATCTGCTTGGACTAATCAGAAACAAAACAGTAGTTTATCAAACCCAAAAGACAATCAAACCTCGAAATTAGCTGCATTGCCATCTTTAAACGATAGCAAATTACAGAAACAGGACTTGAAACCAAACAAAAAGAGCAAAAAGAAAGCGAACAACAAACAATCAGCCGAATTCATTAGCAGCGGTAATTTTGCCGGTTTAACTCCCTACCTAAGCACAGTACACAAAGAGAGCGTCACTACTGATACCACACCCTCATGGACAGCCTCTACTGTATCCGATTTCAAACAAAAAGTTGAAGCACAAGAATTTGAAAAGTGGTTTCAAGAAGAGAGCAAAAGAGTTCAATTGGAATTGGAAAGAAGGGGGTCTTCTCATCATGACGAATTAAAGGTTCTCTATGATAGTTCACAAAACATACCGGGCTTTGTCATAGATTCTAATGTTAAGAAAGCAGGTAGAAAAATCAAAGGAAAGTTCAAAGCAAAATTAAAAAATAAAGACGAGAATATAAATAGTATACAGTAAGTACAATTGTATCATATAAGTTCATAACGTACGTGAAAGAGATGCCTAAAAATCGAACAAAAAGACCAAGGTAAAACAAGTAAAAACGAGAATATTATTTATTTATGCTGGATTCTAAGATCAACTCACGTCTAACCCGATAGCTCGCATATATCCTTTTCTCCTTGCTCTTTATTTGTCGTTCTGGGCTGCTCGTTTTTGGAAACTGATTGCTCTCTGGGAATGGATGCACGAAGTTTAGCATATTTCTCTATAACATCTTCCTTTCTCAGAACATCCTCAGCAGCCTTCACACCGGCCAGTTTAATATTTCTCGCCTTACCAACCCCAAGTATAGTACCATCTCCAGTTCTGCATTGTACAATTGTCACTGGATTTTCATTAGTGGGTCTCTGTACTGTATGATAATGTAGTTTTAAAGCTGCATAACCAATCAATGAATATAGCTTTCTCTTGGCATTCATGTCTAAATTGTTTGTTGGCTCGAGTTGAATACTTGTTTTCATTGCTTCTTCGATCTTCGGCTTCGCAAGCTTCTTTAGCCACTTTCTTATTTTGACTAAGTTGGTCTTTGGATCGTCCTCCATTAATCCTCCAATATAGGCCTCAAAAATATCGGCGGACGTCTTGGAAGTACTTAGATCGACATCGGGAGACAAGTTACTTTTCAGCTGTTTTGGAAGCTCGTACAATTCCGACCACTCTCTCAAGGTCTCATTTTTAACAAGTTTTTTCCTCAATTCTGTCAAGTTACCTTCATTTAATGACGGGAACTTGTTATAGATAATCATAGTCATTACTGTGTTTAGGATAGAGTCACCCAAAAACTCCAATCTTTCGTTATTAGATTTGATAATATCACTTTCATTCAAATATACCTTATCGTTCACCAGTGACTTGTGCATGAAAACTCTGGCTCTAATTACATGGTCCTTGATCTCTGGCATCTCCGGTGGCCATTTCGAGGATTTCTCCTTTGAAGTGATACACTCAGAGGATTCGCTACTCTTTGCCACAGACAAATCCAGGTCTAGCCGTCCGATATCGTCATCCTCCAAATCTTGTAAATCACTGAGCTCCAAATCACCCAGCACCGGCTCCCTATTAGAAGCATCAAACTTCGCCTCATACCCACTAATATCGTCCAGCAGAGTGGACTTGTTGAGATCATGTAGTGTCTTAATCTCAGCGGCCAACTTCAATGGATACCTGGTAAACAAAGAGATTAGCTGCGGTGGCACTTTCTCAGGGTCAGACAGCGAGTTCAAAGTCTCATAATACTGGACTATATTCGGGGACAGCTTCAGAATACGCTGGTAAGCCTCCACCAATTTATGCACCGCATGCTCTATCTGGATAGCATTAGAGTATTGGTAAGTACCAACTTGCTCAGTGGAATTCTTCTCATACAAGTCAACCAACTCAGACGTTAATCGGGATTTCTTCTTGGAAGCTTTCCCAACTTTCCCAGTTTTACCCATCGCTCGCTAATATAACTCCTAGTAGTATACAATTTTGCCCTTATGTAACTGATAAAAACAACAGCCGTTCTTATACTCCCAATAGAAGCGATGAGCTGAGCTTTATTTTTTTTTTTTTTCACTGCAGAATTTTAATTTTTTTTTTTTCGTTCAGTTTTTCAGTTCTTTTTTTTCTTTCCACAGCTTGTTCCCTCCCTGTCACGCAGAAGGAAAAGAAAGGGCTTAGATAATGGTAATGATTGCGCCAGAGATATACTTCTTGTCCTTGACATACAATCTATTTAATCCTGGGGTTTGGGTTTGTCCTTTACATACCTCCATCTGCCATTTCCATCTTTTGCTAGTTGCAAAGTGTAAAAAATTCCATAACACCGAATCACTTTCCTAATCGGGAAAATCGAAGCTTTTCCCATTTCATCCCAAAAATCTATTTGGAACCTTCGCTTCGGTCCAACCTTAATTCACCTCCTTTAGAAAAGCCCGCATAGAGGATCAGCTATTTCCCCATTTGATATTCTATGCTCTCTCTGAAGCACAGAAACATTCGATTGTTGGATCTCGCATCTCGTGCTTTTGTACGTACTTCTCTGTGTGTCTGTGTGTCTCTGTGTTTCTCCGTGTGTTTCTCTGTGCTTCTCTGTGAGTGTGGGGGAGGGGCGGGAAGCCAGAGAAGAGTGGGAAGCATACACATTGTTAAATGAAAGGCTTTCTATTAGAATCAGAACTTGTAATTGGCCAACTCATCCTGTGCAGACTCGACATTGTCCTGAATTCCCCCGTGTTCGACAGAACCACGGATGGTGTTGACTGGCTTCGCACTATGTGATTTTGGTATAGACGTCACTGGCTCTGGCTTCTTTACTTCTTCTGGTACTGGTACTTCTGGTACTGGTACTTCTGGTACTGGTACTTCTACTTCAACTTCTACTTCAACTTCTACTTCTGGTGCCTGTTGATGGTCGTCAAATTGGAGAATCGCGCCAAACAGTGGGGTGTTTGTCCAGTTGCTCTTGCTCACCTTTCCGTACTTGTTGTCCTTGAAGTTGCTTATATCCCAATTTAGACCAGCTATTTTCATGTTTGGGTAGCTCGGAGGCATGCCAAGATCCTTCATCCTTAGACACCACGGTGGTAACTGACCCGGCTGCAGGCCTAGCGCATGCCTCAAGTCATCGCTGAGCCTGCCTGGTATCCTGTCCTTGACTAGCTTGTGCCATCTGGCTTCACCTTGCAGGTTTCTGTTCTCATAGTATACATCACCGTACGGTAACATCGTGTCAGGCTTCCACTTCTTTCCTAGCTTGAAAAACACATCGTAAAGCTTCTTGTAATCCAGATCTAGCTTTCCAAGCTTGGGTCGTACCGCGTTTCTCGTTTGCTCCTTCAGTTTCTCTTGCTCTTCATCCTCCGGGAGCGTATTCCTCATGGAGTCCACACCTGTCTGCTTGATCAGGTCTGGTAGCTCAAACGGCTTCTTCTCCAGCAGCGACCGCCCAGATAGATAGTCCCGCTTCGATTGCCAATGGCTCGGCACTTGTACAACGTTAAACGACGTCTTTACAGAAGCCAAAAAATAGGGCTCCTTGGCATCACAGTCGTGCTTCTCTATCAGCTGTGGTGTCAGCACAGAGCTTTTCAACTCAGCAAGCGTCGGTTTGTTCATTAACCTTGCCTTTCTGTTTGAAAGCGGCTGTGGGGTGGCATCTGCACTTTTAGCATCTGCACTTTTAGCATCTGCAACATGATCATCGCGTAAAGTAGGTTCATGGCTCGCTACCTTAGGATTCCTGTCTTCTTCCACATCCCGTTCTTCAACGCCATTGAACTTCTTGAATAACTCCCGGTACTCTGACTCGAGGTTAGGTGTCGCATTCACACGCTTCTTCTTCTTGGCAGGCTGCTTATGCGTGGTCTCTATCGCGTCTATTATACTGGCCTTAACATCCGACACACCCGACCTCTTACGCTTGCTTCTGGCCATCCTTGTTGCAACGTCCTATCGGTATGATACACACTGCCTTTACACACTGAATACTATATACGCCCCGGTTGCAGTTTTTATTACTTTGCAGCTAAGCTCATCGCAACTTATCCACTGCGCATGTGCAAAGTGATAACAGTTACCTGGTTTCATCAAACTTGGATATACTCATTGGCAGAACAATTGAAGAAGTTATGCCAGGATTTGATACCTACATGCTGATAGTAAACTGAGGCAAGTATGTGGGAACTTGGGTGTCCCCAAAAGCAATACTGCAAAAGGTTATACAACCTTCCCATGCAATACTCTTGTTATCACGTTGTATATCACCTAAAATGTACTCTGTACTTCACATCCCACAATTTCCACATTGTCTTTCCTTAAAGGAATTTCAATTGTTTGAATTGAAGGGGGTGATGCTCATCGCTTTTAAATTTTTCAAAAATTTTCAACTTTTTTTTTTGAAATTTTTCAGTTTATATAATATTATTAAGTAAAGATAGTTTCAACAGTGTAATATCTGAGCGGTCCTGCAGCTGGTGAGATAATATCGTTGATATCAACTTAGTGGACACTGGTGTTGCTTTTCGGGTTTACGTTTGGCAATCTATTAGTGAACGTGGAAAGATGATGGTGTTTGAAAGCAATAACAAACGTCCTGCTACTGAGGAACTACCGGATATAGAATCGAAGAAACCCAGGGTTGATATCGTGGGTTCTACAGAGATATACGTGGAAGCTGGTAATGATGCTCATTTCTCAGATGAAATGTATAGAAAATTTATAAAAAATGCTCTTGATGAACTAGAAAAGGTATGTTATAGCCCTCAAAGACAGAATTGAAAAAAAAAATATAAAGTGGTACTGGATAGAAGCTTGTCAATTTTAACTTTGATGTAGCTTGTCCAGATACACTTTGTGGATCTCTAATTTAACCGGATATTTGTTTTTACTAACATTGCTCTCCATTACACAAACATCAACAATAAAAATTATTAGAAATAACAACAGAACGAAGAATATGGAGACAACTTAAATGAAAAAAATGAAACTACCTATGGTCAACATTTCTTACAATATTTCTATGTTTTAGTTTTATTGCTGTTTCTTCTAATTTTGAGTGATATTTGATGGGTATATTCCACACAGAATGATCCAATGCAAATAAATGCCATAACGAGTCAGATATCCCTGTCAGCGAAGAATCCTGATAGAATTAGTACAAAGAATTTTACTATCCTTCTGGAAGTACTTTCAAACAATATAAACAAAGTGGATTCTTCCAAGGGTTTGCCTCTGATTCAATGTATCATAAATTTCGAAAAATGGTGGGAACTTCCTGATCCTGCCTTAGGTAAATATATATTTTTCATTAAGGTACTTTGTTCAAGTATACCTAAATGGTGGCAAGATGTGGCTATGATAATGATATCCAGCTTCATCTTGAGTTCTGAAAAGACTACACAACACCATGAATTACTGAAGTACTTCTTACGCATGATACCTTCCTCTATGAGTTATATCGACTCATACCTGATAAGGTATTTCCCTAACAAAAATGACTCCAAGAAGAACATAGTCAACTACATATCGAATGTCTTGATGCTGACTAGCTATTGTCAAGAACTGAAGTTTCAAGCTTGGTCCTTGATCATGGAAAGAGTCATCTCAATTGATGTTGAGCTACAAAATGAACTAGACGAGTTGGATGATGATATAGATGATGAAATGGTAGACGATGATGGCGACGACAGTGATGAAGATGAAGATGATGAGGATGAAGATCATAGTGGCGCTGAAGATGATGCGGAAGATGATGAGGATGAAGATGACGGTGATGATTTCGATGACGCCGATGGCCAAGAAGAGTACAATATTGATCTCACTCAAGGTATCAAGGAACTGTCAAATAAGCTTGATGCCATTCTATCTTTATTGAGTTCGGAGATTATCAAAGACATGACACCAGAGAAGCTTGAGAGTGGTGAAGGTATTGGAACATTCAATACTCTGACCACTTTGTTCAAAACTCACATTCTACCAACATACTATACCCGTTCAGTGCAATATATCATGTTCCATCTATCACAACAACAACTCGAATTGATGGATTCATATCTCGTCACATTGATAGATATTTCTTTTGCTGCAAACGAGACATCAGAAAAGAGGATCAAATCTTTACAATACCTGGGATCATATATTGCTAGAGCCAAGAAGTTGTCAAGAACACAAATAGTCTTTGTTGCAAGCTACTTGACATCTTGGTTAAACCGTTACGTGATAGAAAGAGAAGAGGAAGTTAACCAACCGGGAGGTATGGACAGGTTCAAGCATTTTTATGCAGCTTTCCAAGCTCTATGTTACATCTTTTGTTTCAGACATAAAGATTTGCGGGATGTGGACGGTAGCTGGGAATGTGAACTGGACAAGTTCTTCACGAGAATGGTCATTTCCAAATTCAATCCGTTGAAGTACTGCAATGAGAACGTTATGCTAATGTTTGCAAGAATTGCCCAAGAGGAAGACGTCGCATATTGTTTCAGCATCATTGAAAACAACAACAACGAATTGCTAAGAGGTATTATGGGTAAAGCGGACTCCTCTAGAGGTGGTACTCCCACACCAATGGGACCAGCAACATCTTGGTCCTTGGCCACTAGGCAACAATTTATAGATTTACAAAGCTACTTCCCATATGATCCATTGTTCCTAAAGAATTACAAGAACATGATGAAGGAGTATTACATCGAGTGGAGCGAAGCAGGCGGAGAATATGAAAGCGATGGATCAGACGAGTGATTGTTTGACTTTTTATCAATATTCACACAAATCTCCCAGAAGCATATCAATACCAATGGCATTATTTTATTCTACAATTTTTTTTCTCTACATTATTGATTTTTTTACTACATTATATTTTCTTTCTTCTGCAAAATGGAGAAAGAGCGGTGCATTATAGATTTTTCATCCTTAAGTTTCTTTATCTTAAATCCAAACCTCATATTAATACCAAAAGTACATCTCTCAAGAGACATACTCTATATTATTTCTCTGTATTTAATATATACAATCCCCAGCAAATACATTCTAAACTTCGCAATATAGTTGCTTACGTTAACTGCAATGGCTCTGCCAAAATTTTCTCTGACAAAAATTGCCAAAATAACGTCTTTCCTGAAGAACATCCAGCAGTAAAACATTGAACAAAATTCAATGTCAAAGTCATGGTTTGCCAGGTTTTTGACATAGACTGGCATTCCAAGGAAGGTTACGGTAAATTGTTATTGATCTGAATCCCAAAGTCAAATCTTGACATTGCAAGCCTTTCACTGCTTGCAGATATTGATCAATAAAGGACGGCTAAGTACTGCCAACGTAGTCAAATTAATATACACAGGAGGACAGCAATTGATAGAGGAAGTACTAAGATGCCTAAGCGGACTTTGGAAGAATGGGAAGAGGATGCTATGGAGTCGGTGCCGTACCTGGCCAGTGATGAGAAAGGGTCAAACTACAGAGAGGCTACTCAACCGGTGATTCTTGAGGATTCTAAAATTGTTCAACCTAAATTGGAAGTTCATAAAACAGTGAAGCCATGGGTACATTTTTTAGCTGGTGGTATAGGTGGTATGGCAGGAGCTGTAGTGACGTGCCCATTTGATTTAGTGAAAACTAGGCTGCAAAGTGACATATACCAGAACATGTACAAGAGTCAAGCTGAAGCTTTGATGATGAATACCACAAGACCTAGAATTGTGAATTTGACCTTACAAGCTGCAACACATTTCAAAGAGACAGTTAGCATTATTGGAAATGTGTATCGCCAAGAAGGTTTTAGAAGTTTGTTTAAAGGTTTAGGTCCCAACTTAGTTGGCGTAATTCCGGCAAGAAGTATTAATTTTTTCACCTATGGTACTACAAAGGACATATACTCCAAGGCCTTCAACAATGGACAAGAAGCACCTTGGATCCATTTGATGGCTGCTGCCACAGCAGGCTGGGCAACTGCAACAGCTACCAATCCTATATGGATGGTGAAGACCAGAGTTCAACTTGATAAAGCTGGGGAAACAAGGACATACAAAAATTCATATGACTGTTTGAAAAGTATTTTGAGAAATGAGGGTATATATGGACTTTACAGAGGTTTGAGTGCGTCATATCTTGGCTCAGTCGAAGGTATCTTACAGTGGCTACTATACGAGCAACTAAAACATTTAATAAAGAAAAGATCCATAGAGAAATTTGGAGCTCATGATGAAAGCACCATGACTACAACAGATAAGATAAAACAATGGTGCCAGAGATCGGGGGGTGCAGGCCTTGCAAAATTTATGGCTAGTATAGTAACTTATCCCCACGAAGTTGTGAGAACCAGATTAAGACAATCGCCATTAGAGAATGGTAAAGTAAAATATACTGGACTTGTACAAAGCTTCAGAGTTATCATCAAGGAGGAAGGCTTAGCATCCATGTATAGTGGTCTGACTCCTCATTTAATGAGAACTGTTCCAAATAGTATTATTATGTTTGGTACTTGGGAGGTTGTGATAAAATTGCTTTCTGATATTTGAATACCTTAATGCGATCATGTGAGCACACACTTGAGTGTTAACAGCTATATCTGATGTTTTGATGACCTTCTTAACGATAAATACCCAAATTTGCTTCGGGAATAATTCAAAGACCATAGTTCATGCGATCGAATATACGAGGCACCTAAGTTCCCGTTAACTAATATTTATTGTTTCACGATTTTTGTTCCATTTTCATTGTTATTAATTTATGCTTTTGTTTCGTGATTTCATCCTCTAAAACTGTCCATATAAGCAGCGGAGAATAACGCAATCATTGTCTTGTGAATATCAAACCTACATAATACACCTAATAGAATATTTTGAAATTAAATTGTATCATTAAAAATGTATATATGTTATTGCTAATCAGAGGTAAACTAACCACATTCAACTAAGATAGTTCAACTATTTCATCATGAAATATAATTACTTAAAGTATCACTGTATAGTAACTTGGCTTGAAATTCATTAATCTGCCATAATGATGTCTTTGCCACCAGATTGTTCGTTATTTGTAGAAAGTCCTTCCTGCGAACTGCTACCACGATCAACTTCTCCTCTTGACATATATTTTAGGACATCTTCGACTTGGAATGGACTCTGTGCTCTTTGTCGTACTGACGTCTTCACAGGTTTTAATGCATTCCCCAACACGTCTAAGTCGTCAGCGGTATCCCCATTAGATTCACGCTTTTCAAACTCCTTGGCAAATACTTCTAAAGCCCATTTAGAGTCCTCGTTGTTCTTTTCCAGTATTTTCTCAATTTCATCATCACGCATCATATTCGTATCCACACCTGAAGCTTCAATGGCATCTTTAATCCATTCCTCTACTTCAGGTATGTTCTTTTTTCTTAGTAATGTAGTCAGTAGACTTTCATGAGATGTAGTAGGGAACTTTGGTAAAGGGTATACTATTGTTGAGTCCAGTGTATCTTCGAAATGTTGTAATGTAGATGTCACAGACATAAGCTGCGATAATGTCACATTGATCTGAGACTGCAGAGAATACCACTGAGTCAAATCAGCTCTTGAAAGATCGTCTCGGATACGACGCAACGAGTGTGTCAACTGGGCGAGTCTCATCCTCACCGAGTCCAATGCAGGACCGGGTACTCCACTATAATCGGGCTTTATATCTTCCACTAATGCTCCATTCATTCCAGACATGGTCCCCACTAGTTATGCAATTAATCTATGTTAACCACCGTCAAAGTACTGTAGTGTAATTTTCAAAGAGGTTGCTCTATTATATGTTACCGTTGTGCTAAGAGTTGTCCAAGAATTCGCAGTTTCAATTTAACTCGCCTTTTTCTCACTGAAGCTTTATGAAAAATAGTTGCGATGAGCTCATCGCATAATAAAGGCTAGAAATAGTTTCAATTGATTCAACCCATTGATACTCTAGATACTATCAATAAGCAACTGAAAGATAATTTTAATTAGCTTTTGACTAATAAATGGTGCATTCTGATAATAATATCATTAAGGACCCGAAGAGGAATGGCGAGAAACCGGTGGAGGTGATTCTGAATGGTAACAGGAAAGAATCAAAACGCTACAATGAACAGCTGTCGTCATTAGAAGAAAGAAAGCAAAAGAAGAAACTAAAAGTAGTCCAGGAAGACTCAGCTTATATGGACCAGAGTGCCAATCAAACTAGCTCTGCCGGTTTAGACAAAGATACCAATGAATTAGGACCGAAGAGTATATTTTATGACCCTGACTGGAATCCCAAAGGAGAAGCACCTGATGGTTTCAGAAACGTACCTTATAATCCCAAGACATTCAAAAGGCTGCATAATCAAATAGAGGAGGATTTAGGTTCTTTATCAGGTAAGTTAAAGTATCCTGAGTAACGAAGTGTGATGAAACACTCCCTACATGCAAATTATTAAATGACTATATCTATATATGTCCCATAATGGTAACCAAGCTTTAAGATGGTTTAGAAACAATATTCTTAGCAGGCCTCCATATTTGTATGGTGTTATCATTACTTACACTTGCCATTAGCCAAGGATCGTGCATATCCCATGATATATCGTTCACGCCTAACATATGACCTCCATGTACAAATATTTCCTTCCCAACAGATGCATCCCATAATTTAACAAGGCCATCTTCTTGACCGGCGGATGCGAAAACAACTCCAATGTTGGGGTTCCATTCTATTGTGGAGATTGATGAGCCATGCTGCATGGTGCTGATCGGTTCCTGATCAAGTTTCCGTATATCCCAAAGGTTTATTCTCCCACAAGTATCAGCTGATGCCACCAATAAACTATTCCCCGGATTAAACTTACAAGTATTTATCCCATCTTCATGTTTATAATTAGATATACTGTTCACCTCTTTCTCTCCATTTAATCTCATATCAAATAAACCAAGTTTGTTGCTCTCACCACATGCAATAAACATTGAGTCATGCATTGGCATCCAATCCAAATCATTACATCCGTTAGAATCAAAAGTGACTGTGAGTTCAGGTTGAGAAATTAGAATATTTGACCTAGAAAACTTCTTGACGTCCCATATGTTGCATTGCCCTTGTGAATAGCTTACTCCTAAAATGCCTTCTTTATGTTTGTTCCAAGATAGAGATACGGCTTCATTAAAATTGTCGAGGTTTTGTGCATCGTGGCTCCCTGAAAATAAACGGGCTTGGAAATCATCAGAAGACTTCGATCTTAGAACTGAATTACCATGCTTAGTCTTGTTAAAAATATAGACAGAACCATCAGAAGATGCTGCTGCTATCAAATCGGGATTCTGAGGTAAATATCTAGATCTATTACAGTCTCCGTTAGGAAATCGAATTGAAACTTCTGTAGTTAAGTTTTTTGGCGGGAGTTTAACCGATGGATCAGGCTTGAACTCCATCTCATCCATATCGAAATTATTTAAAGAGGACCAGTTCAGGTGCTTCAGGGTAGATATCTTGGAAATGTACACTGATTCATCCTCTGGTAATTGAGATGATGTAAATGATGAGAGTAACAGTCTATGTTGATCTGAACTAGTATCCAAATCAGGAAAAAACTGACATGTTAAGGAGGGCCATTTGGTGGAATTTGTGTTCAGATAATCATACAGTAATTTAGTATTCTTTTTCCAGTGTATATATCTCGTTTGAACATCCTCTGGAATTGTACTAACTGGCTGTTCCTCAATGTCTTCTATATTATCAGCGTCCATTCTTCAGACCAGCTATCTATCACCTGCGTATTTGCTCAATTCACTTGGAAGTTCACTTATGACCTAACTGAATTTGTCTACTAGCCAAAGATATGCTAATAAAGTTTCAAGAACTTCTATATGACTTCATCCATTGATACCAATGTATTCATGCATCACTTATGGCTATGATATGACAATGACAATGCCAATATTCAACCGAATTGGCTTTCGCGTCGTCTCTTCGAAGCCCATCGCGATGCGATGGGAACTTAAAGCGAAAATCACGTGACACATAAATCAGTAGAAATGCAACGTAAGAGTTACCTAATGATACCCATATTTCAGTTGACTGTACCTCGAAATGAAGGTGAAGCAACTATTTGGCAAGTCGATCTAACGCATTTCTGATGTTGTCTATCTTAAACTACTAATAGTATCAATTATCTCTTTGACATACGCCTTCTCTTCCTGCTTGGTACTTTCCAGCTCATCTTGATCGAACGGTTCCATACCCTCATCCTCCACATGTGACTGACTTCTAGTATCTACATGGGATGCACGTATTGTCCTTCTCTTAGTCTTGGCGAGTTTTTCATTACGATCTCTCATGATTTGAAACAGTTTCGCTTGGGACATCCTATTCTTAGTTAGATTTTCTTCAAATTCCTCAGGGAAACCACCCTCAAAGAAATTATCTTTGGCCATTCTTCTAACATCATCCAACATATCTATCTCTGTCCATTTTGAATCCGGCTTATGCGATTGTCTAGATTGTAAATCTCCGCGACTACTTAATGAGTTATTAAAAAATGGTGGACTACCGCTACGATGACTGGAAGTCTGATCCTCCATGTTACCTCTTCTGTTTGAAAACCCATGTATTGTTGAGTAGGAAGTAGCAGTACTCAGCGTTGGCTGGTCCATTCGCTTCGCTCTATCCTTATCTTTATGTTTCAATTTCTTGGTCTTCCCTTTGAGCTTTTTCTTTAGATCAGCAACCATAGCAGCATCTGCTTCAGCTGCTATATTCTTTAAGTCAGGAAAACTTTTCACTGGCGCATGGAACTCGTTCTTTACATCTTCCGGTTGTTTTGCAGTCCTCTCTAAATCCTCCGATTTACTTGGCTTCAACGGACTACCAAATTCAATGTCCATAATTGGTGGTAGACCCTAAAATCAGTTGTCCTATTAATCAGTATTAACAATTCATATATTTAGGTAGGACCCGTCTTTAATACTAAGTCCCAATCTTGCAATGACTACTATGCCTCTATATCATGTTCATATTCCTGCTTTGTCGGGTAAAAGTTTAGAAGCCGATCACCTGACTTTATAAAATACATAATGTTTAAAATTAAATGCTGGCGATTTCAATCATTAAATACATGATTTTAAGTTTTAACTAATTATATAAATACTGTATCTGAGTATTCAGCCCGTATTTTTATTAGCCTGAGTTATTTATCATATGGCAGTGTTAATAAAGACAATTTAATCGTCTTTGGAAAAGATGCAATGGCTTTATCCGTATGATTTGCAATTAAACAAGAAGAGATAAAAATCATGACAATATACTTCTTCTTTGTTTAACAAAAAAACAACACGGAATAATATTGTTACAAAATTAGTGTTCCTCCAAATCACTCTCTGATTGCACCACCAGCTAAAGCCAAGTTACTTCTAGTGAACTTTACTTTGAATACTGGACTTCTCTTAGTGTAGAAAGAAGCAACCAAGTCATTTGTGGGTATTATTGTTCTTCTTCTTCCGTAATCTTTGATATCTTGATTGATTGATGCTGTTATATCGCCTACGTGTGCGTTGAATGGCTGTTCTGGTTCTGGCCCTTGTTCAGTGGTACCGTGTTTGACATCCCAAACACGTACTGAGTGGTCTGCACCTCCACTTATCAAAACATTTCCCTCTTTATTAAAAGATAACGAATGAACTGCATTCTTACCGTGTCCACGCATTTGCTTGATTCTCTTACCAGTACCGATATCCCATAGACATATCACACCATCTTCACTACCAGTAGCCAACCATCTACCATCTGGAGATACTTGTGTGGACAATACAGGAGCAGTGTGGCCTAAGAATAATCTCACGGAATCACCAGTACTTACATCCCACATTCTACATGTCTTGTCACTGGAACCTGTAAATACGTAGCAACCGTTTGGATGGAAGGAAACTGTATCAACATCATTTGTATGCCCTGCAAAGATTCTTAATGGATAGATATGATCACAGGCCCATAGTCTGGCCGTTTGATCGTGTGAGGCAGATGCAAAATAATGGCCTAAAGGTGAGAATTTAACATCCCAAACTGGGTGATTATGTCCTTTGTAATTCACTAATGCAGTATGCGTATCCATAGACCATAATTTCACCGTCTTATCCTCTGAACCGGAAACTAAATACATGTTATCAGGGCTGAAACTAGTTGAGTAAACTGTACCACTATGGCCAACTAATGTTGAACAAGTGTTATCCTGAGAAAATCTATCAAATTGAGAGGAACTATACTTCGGATTTATCAATGAGGACCCATCTAAGGACCAGATTTTAATATAGCTATCTTGGAACCCAGCAGCAGCCAACCTACAATCATCACTGAATTCCAAAGATGTCATATCCCTATTGGTGTTGTGAAATGTGTACATACAAACACTGGGTAGTGCTGCTTGTAGATTGTCCAGTTTAATAGCGTCTCTAGATTCCTTGACCTTTTGAATCTCAATTTTGATATCAAGAGCCGTCTTAGGAGGTAAAGGTAAAGTATCCTTCGAAGGAGAGCTCATCATGGCTGCTACTTCCTCAGTTTTTACCACAGCAACAGCTGTTTTCTTATCTTCTGACTTGACCTTAGTGGAGTCTCCGCTTTTTCCATCCTGTTTATCAGCTGCAGCATCAGATTCCTCCTGAGGAGTTGCTGAAGATTCATCACCGTTCATTTTTCTATATTCTTGGAGTAGAGTTGGTCTATCGTTTGTATCATCAAGGTCTGCGGTTGGTTCTTTGGCGACGTCTTCTGATGCTACGGAGCCTTCCTTTGAGCCGTCCCCTTTCTTCGATTGTTCTATTTGTTTCTTCTCTTGGTCATCTTTGATCTTCAACTCAGTCTCTATTTCCTTTACGAATTCCTCATCCTTTGGGAATGGTCCCAATGTCACAGGTGCGTTATTTATCTCTGCCAGACCATCTGTACCAGCTGTGTCGGCTGCAATCTCTACACCGTCCGAGATTCTGTCCTTGGACCTTACTGTGTCCATTACGTTAGGCTGTATGTGATCGTTTATTATACCTATTATCAATGAGCCGCCTACGCCTTCATTGTCTGTGAGGAAGTATAGCATTAAGTAAAAGGCCGCGCGGCTGATGGTCACTCTATACCGGTTGCCGTTGAACGCCTTTGCGACTTCATTTTCCTTTATATGATCGACGGAGTTTACACTGAACAACCTGTTGATCTCAGAGCCGTGCTTGATTCTAAAGTCCGAGGAGAATTTGTCAAAGAATCGCCTTGCGTATATCGGGTCCTTAGAGACGAAGTACAGGAATAGGTATATGAACACCGGGTACATGATATAGCTCAGCTCGGAGCGGTATATATCCAGGGAGGAGTCCACCCAGTTCTTCAGCATTGTGTAGGCCCTTATGTAGTGTTCGGGAGACATGTCCTGCCTGACCTTGTCCTTCAGCACCACTTCACCCGATGCGTCACGCTTCGCACTCGCAGAGTCCACAGGATTGCTCACGGGCTTAGCGTTCGCATCCTGTGCAGGCGGCACTGTGGAAGGCTCAGGCAAGCTCCCGTCCTTGGTGTTCGCAGGCGAGTTCTTGTTCACCGGCGTAGCGGTCCGCGAACTCTCAGCCCTCAGCATCGCCTCGGTACGGTGGTACCCTTTCTTGTTCAAGTACTCCAGCACAATCCTGTTCAGATCAGACGCGGAGAACTGCCCGCTCGGCCTAGCACCATTGGCAGGCGCCTTCGCACCACTCTTAGCACCCGCAGCTGCACCTTTCACATTCTTCTGATCTTTCTCTTTACCAGACATAACCGCAAGAAGATTTTATAATCCAAAACAAACCCCAGTTTACTTACCAGATGAGTAATTGAGTCGCTAGCCAATGTCACAGCCAAATTACCAACTTCAAGCGCCTAGTCCTTGTATATCCAATATAAATCAAGGTGGGTGGCTTCAGCATTGGTAGTTAGAAACCACTTCATCGAAACTGTCTCTTGCAGAAATGCGATTGTTAGGCCAGAGAGTAATGAGAGCATTGAGAGATTGAGAGAGACGAAATTGAGATGAAAGAAAATACAGATTAGGGCCGGGTAACATCACGTTCACAAGAATTTAATTTCGTGAAACATGCTCACTACATATACCTGAATACGTACATCATATGATTAGTACGTACAGCATGATAGGGTATCACATATGACGTGAAACAACACATGATATACGTCTAAATGTACAATGTTAGATATACCGTATACTATTACAATATTGTTGTGTCTCTCTTGTTCTTGCTGTCTCTCTGTCACTTGGAATGGCATAAGCCAGAAGGTTGCGAGCGGGCTTATATATGTCAGACAGAGCCTTGCACAGGATACTTACCTATCTTAGACCAGGTTCCTGACATACAACCTGGAGAGATATATTGAAAGAGTGGGAGTTATATATACACACACAGACACAGACAGACAGACACAGACAGACACACACACACACAGATTGAGTGATAGTAGAAACTTAAGAGAGCGTGAAGAAGAGACTCGGAGTTATTTTGGATTTGTGCTAAAACAATGTTAAAGAACTTCAAGCTGGGGAAGGAGAAGCACAGTAGGATTACGTCTGCGGATATATCTACGCCGCGCCAGGACGGTAACAATGTCATCAAGCATGTGAAGACGGTGCCAGTGCAGGTGTTGAACCAGCGGTCGACACCGTCGAGACACGCCAGCAACAGCAGCAGGCCACAGATGCAGTCGCCGGAGAAAGTTATCAAAGCCAGAGATAGTTACAAGGCCAAGCGCGCCAATGAGCTGTCCTTTAACAAAGGCGAGTTCTTCTACGTTACGGGCGAAGACACCTCGTACTACAAAGCCTCGGACCCTTCCGCTGGAAAGAACGGTGTGGTGCCTAAATCCCATTTTGACGTGATCGATAGGACTAGACCTTCCTCTAGCGATGCACTTGGCAGATCGGTGTCCACTTCAAGTCGTAACGGGGAAAAAATGGGCACTTTGTATGCCATTGTACTCTATGATTTCAAAGCTGAGAAATCCGATGAGTTGGACACATTTGTTGGGGAAAATCTGTTCATCTGCGCTCACCACAACTACGAATGGTTTATCGCAAAACCAATTGGAAGACTTGGTGGTCCAGGGCTGGTTCCCGTCGGGTTTGTTAGTATAATTGACATTGGAACAGGCTACGCTACTGGAAATGATGTCAAGGAAGACATTGCATCAGTAAACTTGCCCACAGTTCAGGAATGGAAGAGCAATATAGCCAAGTACAAGGCAAGTAATATCAATTTGGGTGCTGTCGAAGTCCCACCAAATGGAGAATTTGGAACACAACAGAAGATCCAGCAACAGATAATGGAAGAAGAGAGATTGAGGCAACAACAAATAGAGGCTCAAATGACTCCCAAGGTTCCTGAACCACCAGAGATTATTTACGCCTCTGTGGATGCATATGGCTTAGAAAACGAGAAGTATTGGTACACAGTTTCATGTATATTGGACAATGGCAGAGCTAGAAGACTAAAAAGATATTATCAAGACTTCTATGATCTACAAGTGCAACTACTAGACGCTTTCCCTGCAGAATCTGGAAAATTGAGAGATGCCAATGGTAATTGGACTAGACGTATTATGCCTTACATTCCGGGTCCTGTTCCGTATGTGACCGACACTATTACTAAGAAGAGAAGAGAAGACTTGAACATTTATGTTGCAGACTTAATCAGGTTGCCTAAATATATCACATCATCCAGAATGATTCAAAACATCTTCAGAGTCAAGAATAACGGATATGATACTGAGTTTGACAAGAAGGATGCCTCAATACACACCGATAACTCATCGACACATTCGAAATCTAGGACAAGTAAGATTCATGATAAGGATAGCACATTGACGGGAGAAGAATTAAATCTTTACGAAAAGATGTCTGAACTATCTGTATCCACTCCAGGCTCAAGACCACAGTCAAGACCACCAAGTTCTTTACCCCCTCAACTAAAATCAATCAAAGTGAAATTTTATTACAAGGACGATATTTTTGCACTAATGTTACCTCAGCATATATCCTTAGATGAACTCAAGAATAAGATAGGCCCTAGAATTGATACTGAGAATTTCATACTGAACATTAAGCTAAAGGATGGCTTAGGAGAAGAGATAAAGACCGATGACCAAGTTAGCTATATTATTCAATCAAAACAAAAAATTGCTGTCACTGACGCTTAGAAGTTTGAACCCAACCAATAAATACGATATTCATAAAACTGGCATTTTTGTATCACCCACACACAATCGCATTAATTTGGCTTTCCTAATTTGGGTCAAAGAGAGTACTTTAATTCATCTCTGGTATATTCCAACATTCTATTTTATTCCTTTTTTGCAGTTACATGTCCAACTCGATGCCTGCATATATTAACTATCCAAACAACATTGATATTTTGCATTCTCTCTGCCCCAAATAAAGCTTTTTAACCTTTACATGCATTCACCACTCCTTTTGAGTGCATGGTTGTATCCATTTACATTTACACTATTGAATTTTTTTTTACTATATACTTTCTAGTACTACAACTTTACCATGGGAGCATCATATCATTATGATCTATATTACATTAACCTATATACTGGTAAATCGTAAGAATATGTTCCTTTTCAACAACTATGCATATATTGCTCACTAAATAATATAGTAGTCGACCGATCTCTGCAATGACGTAATTTGTGAGAAAGATGATCGACGCAGGGACAAACTGGACTTTCCCTTAACGACTGAAATTTGAAGTTACTATAATAGAGCTTCAGGACAAACTTAAAAGATGTCCACTTCATTTTGTTCAATAGTGTTCAAGCTAGAGAAGCAAGAATTTCAAATTGGTGTGTAACGGTTTAGATAGATAGCTCGCCAATTTTCTGCGTTATATTTTGGTTAGTATCTTTTGAGAGGGCAAGTGTGGTTATATATTCAGAAGCACAGGATTTTACATTGAAAGTGATGGATGCGGTATTATTGAACATAGTCAATGATGTTCCAGTGGTGACGCGGTATTGGACGATGGGCTGCATAGCTGTGTCGGCCCTGGTACGATTTAACATGATAAACTCCATCAAGATGCTGTACTCGTATGAGATAGTGTTTCAGAAGGGCCATTACGAGCGGATACTGTACTCGCTGTTTGACTACGGTTTATTTAATTGGATGTCGCTGATGAATATAGTGATAGCGGCGAATCATTTGAGTTTCTTGGAGAACTCATTCAGCCTCAAGAGGCGGTATGTGTGGATATTGTTCCTGACGTTGTGCTCTTTGCTCGGGATGTCGTATTTTGGCCAACCGGTGGCCTCATTGGGTGTGCTGCTGCAGGAGAACCTGTCGTACTACTATCTGAAGAAGAACAATGAACAGATGAACATACGGTTATTTGGAAACATCGCGGTGTCGCCACTGCTTGTTCCGTTTTACTTGAATTGCCTTCTGCTGTTTGTGTACCACATGGACGTAGTCGAAGTAGCGATGTTTTTCCTGCCAGGACACATAATGTTCTACATGGATGACATGCTGAAGAGGATATACGGCGTCGATCTCACGAAGACGCCATACGATTGGTGGCTGGGCCTCAAGGAGACGCAGTAGTCTGACGGTGGCGGTATATCGAGCAAAAAGCAAAGAGGAAAGCATAAAGACGAAAAAAACCATGATACGAATCTATTAAAAATATTCTAAATAAGTAAACTTGACATTATAGAAGGGCGAGTCCTGTTCCAATCAATGGAGTACTAGAATCCGCGATGTGCGAAATTGTTGCGTTTCTGTGATGTAAGGGTCGTGCATACATGTGGGGATGTATATAAGAAAATGTGCAAACCATATAGATATATAAGGGACATTCTTTTTTTTCTTTCATTCCTGTAACCATATAGCGAAAGCCGCTAGTCTAGACGTTGAACCAGTGGGTCAATTGATGCTGGGCATGCTCATTTACCGAAAATAAGCTCTTGGGTGTCTTTTCCCTTTCACCAACGAGTGGGAATTCATGTGGTCTTCGCTAAGCAGTGATTTACTCAGAGCCAGGAACCCAGTGTTGGCCTGCTTGGCAGGCATCATGAAGGGACCCACGAGACATAGGCCAAGGTATGTGAATTGTAGCGCTGTTTGGAGTTTTTGGTTTGCGGAGAATTTCAGTAGGCTCATTATGGGAATATATAATTGTGTAATTGTTAGTGGATGAATTGTTGTGGTTATGTTATGGGACAAGAAGTGGGACAAGAAGCAGGTCAGAGATGTTCAAGAGACTTTACGACCTCTTTATATATGTTTTGTAATGTACTCAATTACAATTTAATTAATTGTGCTATTAGCATTAGATAACTATATTAGGGGAAAATTTGCATAGCTTCTCAAATGCTATTATAATTCGCAATTGAATATGAAAAAACGATCTACTTGTGGGCAATGTGGAGTAGCAAAAGACACAATCTGGGCAAAGGGCTCATGTGGAGAGAAGAGGATAAGGCTAGGGTGCAAGGTTGGTAGAGAAAAGCCATCTTGCCCAAAAATATACAATATCCATTACAACCATTGTGTTGAGCACATGAAGCATGGAAGAAAAATGCACCTGCTCCATCCTCAGGACAGGCCAGAACTCCCCTGGGGCTTGTCCTCCATTGTTTATATATTTCGCAATTTGCCAAAAAACGCGTAAACAATAATACAAGAGAGAAAGAGGAGGAGAGAAGCAAACGCGTGAATAGTGGAATCCCGAGCAAACAATGGCAACATTCCATATCGAAGTTTTCCGTCTTGCAAATTACGTAAAATGTAAAATTGTAATATCGCATTCGTATACTTGACATCTAAACGAGTTCCATATTGGGTGCAGTAGGGTCCATGGTACAAGTACATGGGGCACATAGAAAAATGGAGCATTTAGAGGTAGATGGACACTCTTTTGACAAGATAAGACCTTGGTCAAACCAGCCATTAGAGAACCGGAGACACAGACACACACACATGCTGGAGCTCACCACTATCACAGTGCTACCACCCATAGCAGAGACATGCTGGGAGGAAAGCTATTAGGAGCGGTCACATGACCCAAACCCCAAAGAGACGGCAATTATATTTCCTAAACGGGTAATTGACACAACAATCGCGTGGTACGGCAGTGTCAAAGGACCAAAAAAATAGTTGGCGAACTGCTGGAAAAAGTTCACTTCCTGGCGGGAACACATAGTGTGAAGTATAAAGATGGGCAGGAGAGAGAAAGAGAAAGAGAGAGAGAGACCAGGAACAGGCTCTGGACGAAGGAGTGTGACTATACTGAAGAGGAATCAATAAGAAATGAGCACTGCGTTGCCTTCTATACAATTGTCTGTGGATTACCAGACGCTGCTGAGCGAGATCAGCGATTTCTTGCAGCACTTCAAAGTGGACGAGGTTGGTGCCGCCGATGACTCTGCCACTATTGACGCGGATGTGAACATTGACGATGCGGAGGAACTGATGAAGCGCGGGCCCAAGTACATGTACCTGCTGCAGCAGATCGCGAACAGGGAGCGGGATACCATAGAGATCGAGCTGAATGACGTGCTGAGGTTCCAGAACGAGAAGTTCCTGGAGGGCGGGGTTGCGCAGGATCTTGTGGCGCTGATCCAGAAGAATGCGAACCACTTCATTGACCTATTTTCGCGCTGTATTGACAGTGTGATGCCTCTGCCCACCAAGGAGATAAGCTACAAAGACGATGTCCTGGACGTGATACTGAACCAGAGGCGATTGAGGAATGAAAGAATGCTTTCGGACAGAACTAACGAGATCAGAAGCGAGATGGACACTGACACCACGTCAAACGATATCATGAGAGAGTTGGCGCAGGACGAAACAGAGACTTTCCCCGCAAACTTGACCAGAAGATACACTGTGTACTTCAGACCGCTGACCAGATCCTACGCAGCACGTTACAATAGCAAGAAATATCTGACAGGGTCAATCCCACTCTCAGTTAGACAGATCAAAGGTGAACTCCTTGGTGAATTAATAACAGTAAGAGGTATCATCACAAGAGTCTCAGATGTCAAACCGGCAGTAACAGTTATAGCTTACACTTGTGACCAATGTGGTTACGAAATTTTCCAAGAAGTGAACTCAAAGACGTTCACACCTTTAGTCGAGTGTACTTCAAGAGAGTGTTCCCAAAATCAAACCAAGGGTCAATTATTTATGAGTACGAGAGCTTCCAAGTTTAATGCTTTCCAAGAATGTAAGATTCAGGAACTATCACAACAAGTGCCAGTAGGCCATATCCCAAGATCATTAACAATACACGTCAACGGTCCACTGGTGAGAAGCGTTACGCCCGGTGATATTGTTGACATAGCTGGTATCTTTTTACCTTCTCCATACACAGGTTTCAAAGCATTAAAAGCAGGTCTATTAACTGAAACCTACCTGGAAGCACACCATGTTCGTCAACACAAGAAGAAATTCGCATCTTTCCAAATGACTCCTCAGGTTCGTTCCAACGTCGACGCCCTTGCCCAATCTGGAAATGTCTATGAGAGACTGGCAAAGTCCATTGCACCAGAAATTTACGGTAATTTAGATGTCAAGAAAGCTCTACTGCTTCTACTGGTTGGTGGTGTCGATAAAAGAGTCGGAGATGGTATGAAAATCAGAGGTGACATTAACATCTGTTTGATGGGTGATCCGGGTGTTGCTAAATCCCAACTTCTAAAGGCAATTTGTAAAATTACCCCAAGAGGTGTCTACACTACTGGTAAGGGTTCATCAGGTGTTGGTTTAACCGCAGCTGTCATGAAAGATCCTGTAACAGACGAAATGATCCTAGAAGGTGGTGCTTTAGTTCTAGCAGATAACGGTATCTGTTGTATTGATGAGTTCGACAAGATGGACGAAAGTGATAGGACAGCAATCCATGAAGTCATGGAACAACAAACCATCTCCATTTCGAAAGCAGGTATTAACACCACTTTGAATGCCAGAACCTCCATCTTGGCCGCTGCCAATCCACTTTATGGTAGATACAATCCAAGACTATCGCCACTAGAGAATATTAATCTGCCTGCTGCACTATTGTCTAGATTCGATGTTATGTTTTTGCTACTAGATACTCCAAACAGAGAGAACGACGAACAACTGGCGAACCACGTCGCCTATGTGCACATGTATAATAAACAACCGGACTTGGACTTCGAACCAATTGAACCAACTATGATGAGAGAATTCATCGCTTATGCTAGAACCATGAGACCGGTAATGACCGCTGAGATCAACGATCATGTTGTATCCGCATACATTCGTCTGAGACAAGACTCAAAGAGAGAAATGGACTCTAAGTTTTCTTTTGGGCAAGCTACTCCCAGAACATTACTTGCCATTATTAGATTATCACAAGCCCTTGCTAAATTAAGATTGTCGGAAACTGTAGATATTGATGATGTTGAAGAAGCATTGAGACTAATCAGAGTATCAAAGGAATCTCTATATCAAGAGAATCGTAAAAGGGACGAGGACTCCAACCCTACCACTAAAATTTTCACCATCATTAAGAAAATGTCTCAAGAAGGTGACTACAAGGGCTCTCTTCCTTATGATAGCATTGTAAAGACCGTTAGATCAAGAGGTTTCACAATGTTACAATTGAACAACTGTATCCAGGAATACTCTTTCCTCAATGTTTGGCATTTAATTAATGAAGGTAACACATTGAAATTTGTTGACGACGAGGATCAATCTTCGCAGGACATCGAAATGGCATAGAGATAAAATTTCCCAAAACATCGACCCCCCCAATTTCATTTGAAACTAATTTTTCTTCCATCTAATCCCTTCTTTAGCTTTACTTTTTTATTGACCGTCTTTTCTTATTTCCCTAATTGCTAAAAGTAAAGAGCAACTCCGGAACTTCATAATCTTGTTCACAGAACAACATGTAACATTACTACAAGACCTCTATATAGCACCCAAGAATATAATATTATATTATTACATTCACTTATCTTTTCGGATGAAAACTCACCCAATCAGTTTCGTAATTACTATGTTCTAGAATCCATCCTTCGGAATATAAGGGATTTCAATCCCCTCATTCTCATTGAACAGTAATAGTTTTGAAAATCATACCTCACCCCAAAAAACGTTAAAAACACAAATCAAGGTATAATCCCCCGGACCAAGAGAGAAGAATTCTCCCTTATCACTCTATTATCCCTCTAATATCACTTTAATTTTCCATATATCCCTTAACATAGAATACAGTTTCTCGGGTATAGTAAATTCACCCAACAGAACAGAAACTCGAGAAGTGCAGAAAGCAACGAAGCACAGCAGAGGAAGTATAGAATCCTCTTAAAAATAGCAGATTCGAAGCAAAGATCATAGCTGCATCACTACTAGCAGACACTACACCCCACTCTTATTTTATTTTTTTTTTCACTATTATCCAGTCTAAGAAACGATCCATCGCCCTGCGATACTTTCACTACCCCTCACTTTTTTCTAAAGCATTGTCAAAAAGTGGATCAAGATGACTTCTTGGAAACTGACTGAGCTATCCTAAATGGTAATAGAAACCGTCTACCCCAGTAACGAACTCAGTATGTTGAAGCTGTCTTCTTTTGGCAATTTAGGGATTAGCAGTAGGAAGTACCTCTGCTTTTCATCCCCCCCCATTCTCTTTCTTTCTTTTCTTTTCAGCATCTCTTGTTAGTAAAATCTTGCATATTATCCAATCCCCCTGTCAGGCATCTCTCATTACCATATCATAGACATACTCATATATATTCACATATATATGTGCCTGTTAAAAGGATATCGGATGCTCAGATTAGTTTCTGTCGATCTAGCCCGAGAACTGGTAACCAAATACCTCGAATAATGCAGAGTGTTAACATTGTGAGCACTAACTATTCCAGATATGGGGTTTCTGTCTATGACAGATTATACCGGAAGGATAAGAACGTTTCTGCTAAACATAGGCCTTCCTCTACTGGTGTTTATGGGCACGATGCAAGTACTGTGGATCATGCCAGTAGGTCTAACAATAATTTGAACTTGACAAGGTCCACTTCTGCCATTTCAGAATCCGATGACGTTGCTACTATTTCTACGAATAACTCCAGAAGGTCAGTGATCAAGCGGAAATATAAGTCGCTGATAACTGCATCCTCAAAGAAATTAATCACGAAGCTATATGAACATGGTTCCAACAGTGATTCCTTTTCCATATTCTCGCATAAGACTTCGCAATCACACCATCCGGCCCAACGATTGGGAACAGAGGAAGATTTAATCATAAATGACTTATTCAAACGGAAGGAAATATCAGACTTGCCTGATGAAGTCCTGAGGAATATCTTGAGTAATGTTAAAGACGACCAAAGAACCTTGGTCAACTGCCTTTATGTGAATAAAGCGTTCTATAATGCTACAAAACCAACTCTATATGAGCGTCCTAAGTTTACTTCAACATATCGAGTTGCTCAGTTTGTTACCTCCATTAGAACTAATCCACAGAATGGTCTCTATGTGAGGGAATTAGATTTATCTAAACTGAAAAACGGATCCCTAAATGGGAAAAGCACCTCCAATACCGGTGTAGTAGCAGATTCTCCGGATGTGGATGAATACAATCCTATGCGTACTAGGACGGGCTCGGTGACAAGTTTTACCTCTGTTACCTCCACTGCTAATTCAAACACTGCTCTATCGATCACGACCAATAATAAGGATGTCGCATTAGCTGGATGGAGAGATTGGAGATACAGACACGATCCATTGTACTCGTCACCAGTACTTAACAGCTACAACGCCAAGAGAACGGTGTCTAGAGCACCTTCTATAAAGTCTTCACACTCAAGCTCATCATTAACTCTATTTCCGGGCTTGAAGTCTAAGGAAAGCTTCGCACAACTTTCCGAAGGTAAAAGTTCTGACAATGGGAACAATGGCAAAAGACAACGCTCTAACAGTTCTGTATCATCGATTACAAACAGTTTAATGTCCTCTTTGTACAATGGGTCACATATCTCTTTAAATACCACTCTCTCAGGCTCCGACAACAATAGCAGCAAAACACAATCAAAAGGGAAATCCTCATCATCACCTGGAAATCCTAATGATTCCTCTGGGGAGCAAGATAGTATTATATCAAGCAGTTCTCAAATTGATACTAACACCTTTGGCATGACTTCTAGCAAAAGTACAAGTTCAACTTCAAACTGGTTCAGAATGAAATTACATGGCAACGGTACCAGAAAGTTGAGATTGAGAAGCAACAAGGCAATAAGCTCTAAGAAAGATGAACAACAAAACGAAGAATCTGCTCAGACAGCACAAAAAATTGAGACTCCAATTATAAAGAGAACAGAACCCTTCTCAACGCCACATCCGTACACAAATAAGTTCCTACTGAAATATGCACAATACAAAGATTTACCACTTGGGTATATTTTACATATTTTAGATCACTGCCCATACCTATACATACTGGACCTTTCAAATTTGACGTTATGCACAGATTTTGAGATAATTGAAGGACGCCGTTATAAGGGAAGGAAACAGAGGTTTGGCTCATCCAGAGCTCTTCCTGTTGTTCAAGAATCAGTGATTTCTACCGATGTCCCTAATGATCTCGACGTTATCTACTTGACCGATTCGAGCAAAACATACGAGTATTATGACCGCCTTAGAAATACAAACAAACATAAGCGCTCATCTAGTTCAAATAATCTATGGTCGATACCCAATCAAGGATGGTCTGATGCTCCAGCCCCTATAGGATCCCATAAAAATGATCTAAGAAGAACACATTCGCAAACAATTGGCAGATCAAATGTAGAGCTACGAAAGCTAAATGCCTCAGAAATTTTTGAGCATATCGCAACAAATCAAAAATCGGCGTACAACACACATTTGCGTGTATATATGAAAAACGTTTTGTGGTGCACCCAAGATATGGTAAAGAGCTTTGTATTAGAAAACTTTGATCAACAAGCTGAAAATTTAGTTGAAGACAAATCATCTGAAATGTTCATTCATGACATGAATTTCAGTTTTGAAAACTCTGGTTTAAATAGGAATTTTGTTTGGACCTGTGAAGGTAACCTTCAAGAATTTATCGCAATGGTGGTGCTGGATGAAGTAAATAGAAAAGATGATCTTGAGATAGAAAATTTATTCAATATAAAAGCTGAACGAATTTTGACTCCTACCAATGGACCAGAGAGAGCTCCCGAAGTTCATTATATCTCAAATGTATTTACTGTTTCATATGGATTTCAAAGTAATAAGAAAAGGGAAATGAAGTTCAGGGTCACTATTCTGAAGACAGATACTCCGATGTATTTTAGTATCAAGAAACTCGCTGACGATTATACTTCTGTTGTGATCAAGCTTCAGACAAATAAAAATGTTGCACTACATGGATCTGAAACTGCAGATATAATTAATACAGATCAGGGCAGTGTTCTACCAGAAGATGTACCAGAGGATAACAATGCGGATGATACAAATAATGGTGAAAACACAATTGCCCAACCCTTTTCCAACGATCCCAAAGAAAGGATTGAAAGAATCACACAAGAAATTGTTGCTAGGCTGAAGGATTTAAGAGGATCGGACTTGAGAAGGAATATAGGTGAGAACAATTATGTGAGAGAGAGATTTCTCTTGTAGTATTTCTCCCCACCAATAAATTTTGCATGATATAAAATACTATTATATCAATATTTGTAATTGCCGGATTTTAGTACAATTATATAATTGATACTACATTTATCCATTTTGATGACTATAACGATTTTATTCAATTATTTGTACTGTATATTACTACTTAAACAGGATATATAATCTCTAAATATTATGTATTTCAGGAAATTTTCTACAGTATCAACTCAACAAATTGATTAGTCATGATTGAATCACATATATAATAAACGATAAATTAGCATTTAAAACACTTGCTCCTGAAATAATTTGCAAGCCTTCTCAGGACAATTGAAAAAAATATTATGACCACAGTTAGTAATCTCCAGAAGTTTCTTTTTAGTAGCGGCAACATTTTTAAAAGCGTCAAAGATCAGCTGTGCGTCCTGTTTTGGAGTGATCTTATCGTGCTCGGCATATATCACCACCAATTCTACATTATTCGTATTAATGATATTATCCAAATCCTCCCAATCCGGGAATTTCCACCCCAAAAAGTAGGAGAAAATTGTAGAAGTATCAATTTTTATATTGTTGGAGAATTGCCAGAGCTTTCTGAACTTCAAATTCTTGTTCTCCGTTTCTTCGTCCTGGAAAGTTTCTGTATTGGCACTGAAGAAATTCATAATTCCAGAACTGTTCAGACCCTTGCTTTGATCAAACCACACTCTATATATGTTGAAGATAAAAGGTGCCCACATAAGCCCTCTCATTGCCATCTTCATAATATAGTTGTCCTGTCTTAGTGTGCTGATGCTAGGAGGTGGGGGGCATGTTAGGACCAGTTTATCAATGTTGTATTCCTCGTGATACATCTGCACAAAATGAGAAGCGATATAACATCCCATGGAATGACCCACAACTTTAAAATCAACATCTGTCTTGTTCTCTATGTTATTGTCTACAACTTTCTTAACCACCGAAGTGACATATAACATGTCATAACCGTTAGTACTTGAACCACTTTGACCAAAACCAGGCAAATCAAGAGCAATCACTCTATATTTTAACAAACTCAAAAGTTTCATCAAGGGTTGGAACTGGTCCATAGATCCTCCCAGCCCATGTATGAGGAGAAATACCGAATCTCTGCGTTTCCCATCCCTAATATTATCAAAACATCTCATATCAATGCCATCAAGTGTAACCACTCGCGTTCTTTCTTTCAGGAACCGCACTTCAAAATCCCTACTGTCAATTACCCGTGAAAGCTCCCGCTGTGGAACTTGCTCATACTTGGCAAGTATGTCATCCACCCGACCATTAACAAGTTCACCTTCCAAGGAGCACGCCTCTCTCAAAACTTCCATGGCCGACTAAGTTATTCCAATGCCCTATAAATAGCAACAAATAAGAATTGATCGCTGCATGGGAAACGTTTCAATCAACAGATTCCAACTTGCGGCCAGTAGTCATACCATACCTGCAATTTATTGCTGCAAGAAGGTAGCTGATGTCCTGGCTCATCAACCTTAAAACTTGGAAATTTGAGATTTTTCCTAAACAGGAAATGTAATGGAAGAGTCACGTGAACATTCGATTTATGAAGAAATTGTTTTAATGTTCCTATAGTTGAGATGTCCAAAGTATTTATACCTGTAACTATCCAAAAGTTAGATATAATCTAATATATGCCAGGACACCTTTCAATTACCATGATAGTATGCATAGGGAATATCTATGTTCGTGGCTTCTTCAACCATCCTGCAGGGATTTCTGTGTATTTATCTTATTTCTAAGTGATTTTCGCAAAAGAAAAATTTCTTCGAAACTTGACAGCTTGGTGGACCTACGAAAGCGAAGAAACACACTTATAATAGCAATTGAGAAGAATGAGCGCTATATTATAGGAAAGCTAAGTAGTCTTCAATTGAGTTTGTGCAGTTAATAGGGCAATAGAAAGGCGAACTCACGATGGGAGCTGTTAAGAAGAAGCTTATGCCGAAGTCGGCGATGTTTGTAAGGAAGTATGAAAAGACCATTCGTGTTGGGTTTGCATCTTTCCTTATGGCGCTGACTGTTCTATTTCTGATGCACAAGCCCGATGCGGGCACTACTGCGATGGCACCCCAGCAGACAATGGCTGGTTTCACTAGCGTTGTTAAGAATGGCCAGCCTGGGTATGTGATTCCTGCCTCTGATCTACTGCAGGACGTCAAGGAACATCCTCTGGATGATGGTGTCAAGGAAAAGGCTGCATTTATCACTCTGGCTAGAAATGGTGACTTGTGGTCTTTGGTAAATACAATAAGACATGTCGAGGACAGATTGAACCATCGTTATCACTATGATTGGGTATTCCTGAATGACAAAGGTTTCACCGATGAGTTCATCCGCTTGACATCTGCATTGGTCTCTGGTAAAGCTAAGTACGGTAAAGTTCCTAAAGAACATTGGGAAGTTCCATCTCACATTGACAAGGAGAAATATGAAATCTCTAGGCGTAAAATGGTCCTAGACAAAGTTCCATACGGTGATTCGACACCATACAGACACATGTGCCGTTACCAATCAGGTCTTTTCTATAGACATGAACTTGTGCAAGAGTACGACTATTACTGGAGAGTTGACACAGACATCACTGTTTTTTGTAATTTCCAATACGACATCTTCAAGTTCTTGAGACAGAATAAGAAGAAGTACGGGTTCGTAATTTCATTGACAGAATACGAGGAGACCATTCCAACGTTGTGGGCTACTGTGAAGGAATTCATGAAGAAATACCCACAACACATTCATAAGAATAACTTCTTGAACTTTATCAGTGACGATGGCGGTGAGACATACAATGGCTGCCATTTCTGGACAAATTTCGAAGTCGGTGACTTGAACTTCTGGAGGTCACAAGCTTACACGGATTTCTTCAATTTCTTGGATCAGAAGGGTGGTTTCTATTACGAAAGATGGGGTGATGCGCCTGTTCATTCCATTGCTGCAGCACTGCTGTTAGACAAGGATGAGATTCATTTCTTTGACGGTTTCGGTTACCACCACCCAGATTTCCAATCTTGTCCACATGAAGAAGAAGTCAGACTACAGAACAAATGTACCTGTAATTTTAGCAAGGATAAGATTTGGATGACGTACTACTTCTGCAATCTGCGTTACTTTGAAGCTAAAGAAATCGGTCTACCACCAAAAATTGAAGCCAACTTAGACGAAGAATACAAGAAGAAATTGAAGGTTTCTAGCTAAACTCAATGAACTGTCCTGTAAATGTTTCCTTATACTAAACGCTTGGTTCTAATTTTATTCATTTAATTATTTTCCATATCACCATTTTTTTTCTACGTTATAAACCCGCTTAATATTAAGTGGATAATGAAAAGCCAGTAATACTAATCTATACAAGCAATACTTGTGTAACATGTAAAGATCATAGGTTATGATTGTACTCTTCGTTGGTGCTTAATATTCATTAGCATTTTGTAGAAATCCACATTAGCATTAGTCACATGAATCTCGCAGGAAGTGAGTCTAATTTACACCCACTTTCATGCGGAACCACAACACAAAAAGTAGTATTGGTAACGTCAAAACTTGATAAGAATCACATTTGCTATAAGATGGGTATATATATTGGAGACATTACTGTGAAATAATCTAATTATATTGCAACTATAGGATCCGTGCGCACAAGTGTTTATCCAAGAAGCTGTTCTATAAGTAACTTTCAAAGACAAACTTAAGGGAAGGTCATCGCAAATCGAAAGCAATAAACAACATGGCATTCGAAGACTATTTCTCATTCCAAGTGTTTTTCATATTCCTCCGGGAGTCTCTAGAGATTGCCGTTATTATTTCTATTCTTTTAACCATTGTCAAGCAAGGTTTATCTGTCGGTGATGACTCTGAAGATACAGGGAATCAAATCAGCCATGGTATCGATGATGGCATTCCAATAAATGATGTAAATGCAGAACGTATACCTTTAACAGTTGAAGAAGAAGAAGAAGCATTCAATATTGAGGGTGAATCAATGGTTCCATCAACTGACGAATCACTTTCATATGCAGATAACTTAAAACTTTACAAAAAACTAAAAATTCAAATTGTATCCGGGGGTGCTCTGGGTCTAATAATATGTGCCTTTATTGGTGGTGCTTTTATTGCGGTCTTTTATCATATCGGTACCGATCTTTGGACTATGAGTGAGCACTATTACGAAGGTATATTGAGTCTTGTGGCCTCGGTGATCATTTCGGTAATGGGCTTGTTCTTCTTAAGAATGGGTAAATTAAGAGAGAAATTCAGGGTTAAACTTGCGTCTATCATATATTCTGACCGTGGTGGAATGATCTCTAAAGTAAATTCGAGTAAAGCAGTGAGTTTTAGTGAGAAATATGCATTTTTTATCTTACCGTTTGTTACATCATTACGTGAAGGTTTGGAAGCTGTTGTGTTTATTGGTGGTGTAGGCCTCGATCAACCAATGAGCGCTATTATGGTTTCTATGGCTTGTGCAGTCTGTATTAGTGGCGTGTTTGGTGTATTTTTCTTCCGCTACTCTAGTTCGCTATCTCTTAAAATCTGTCTTGTTGTTACTACCTGCTTCATGTACCTGATTGCATCAGGATTATTCTCAAAAGGTGTATGGCAACTGGAGTTACAAGATTATGTTAATAAATGTAATGGACAAGATATGAGTGAAGTTGGAAGTGGACCTGGATCCTACGATATCTCACGCTCAGTCTGGCATGTAAACTGTTGTAATGGCGAAACTGATGGTGGATGGATGATTCTAACAGCTATCTTTGGATGGACAAATAGTGCCACATATGGCTCTGTTTTAAGTTACATTATATACTGGCTAATTTTAATTGGCTGCCTGAAATTACTTACTCTGGAAGAGCAATACGGTTACATTCCTGGGTTGCCAGTTTCATGGCAAAAGAAGAGGATAATAAAAAGGCTGAAAATTGCCCATGCTTCACTAAAACTAAAACAAAATATTGGTTCTACCTCTATGAGTAATGGTGTTCAATCCCAGCGTGTTTCAAAGGATAGCACTACCCCACTAATAAGTCACTGAAACATCAGAAAGCTAATGTCATTTCCATGTAAGTAATTTATGTTATCATGCTTTTATATTAATAAAAATTCTTCTCCATTGTTGTTATGTTAATTGAGATTTTCATTTTATTTCTTTTATAAAAATAAGCTATACTATAGAATTATATCCGATTCTTTTACAAGCATTGAATTATTGCCACAGGATCACCGGCATCAACCATGTCTCCATTTTTGAATAAGAATTTTTTCAGTTTTCCAACCACAGATGATGAAACTATCATCTCCGTTTTCATAGCCTCAATCACAGCAACACCTTGGTCTTTCTCTATGCTTGCTCCAATCTCTACTATAGGTTTCCAGAATCTGCCTGCATATTCAGAGAAAATATATTCGCAGTCATCTTCTAATATGTTTTGTTCAATAACTTCAGTTGTGGTTTGTTTCAAATCTGCATTCGCCTCTTGTATTTTTTGGGCAAATTTTGAATAGTTGTCCCCTCTTTGGGCCCTCTGATGCTCCTCTATAGCTTCGATATTATCTTGAACCCATTTCAAGTAACTACCATGATCAAAAACAACATCATCTACATCGATTTTGTAATTACCATTGTCCCACTCATCGGTATATTCATCAATTTGTTCTTCTGAGACAGGGTAAAATTCAATTTGATCAAATGGGGACAATAACCATGGCTCATCTTTCTTTGATTGTAACATCAATCTATCCCAAATAGGGATTGTTCTGCCAACCAATTGATACCCGCCGGGACTATCCGCGGCATAAATACACATATAGGATCCACCTATTCCAACTACTCCTCTTTTAGTAAAAGTTCTAGAAGGGTTGTACTTGCTACCTAGTAATCTATTCCGTGGATCCAAGGGTATGGCACACGGTGATCCTAAAAATACATCTCCAACACCAAGTACCATGTATCTCGTTGTGTATATTAGCTGACGGATATCATCATGTGTCAAGTTGTTAACTTCGGCAACAAAGTCTACATTATTTGGTAGCCATGGTGCTTTAGAGCGTATTGTCTCTTGGTATCTCTTCACACATGCAAGAGTTTCTTTATCTTCAAAAGCCATTGGTAGTCTGAATATTCTTGATTTCACCGACCAGTTTTTTTCTTGGGGTAATTGCTCTTCATATGCGATTAACGTCTTAAGTAATTCTTTCTGCGAAATTTCATAGCCGTCATATTCAACCAATACTGATCTAACACCCTGTGACATCTCCTTGATCCCTTTTGTATTTCTTTCGGATATAATATCTATTAAAGATTTTATTCTGTAGCACAAGTTCAATTCAAAAATGTCATCTCCATATTCAATCAGGATGTATCTGTCCCCAGCTTGTCTGTAAACTACTTTAGGCGATTGCAATTCTTGACCATCTTTTTGGAAAAGTATCGGGTCTTCTGGTGATTTAAGTAGTGGTTGATCACTTAGTTTCTGAAGCGCACACGAGGACATATCATTGATAATAACATCTTGATTTTCTTTCAAGTTTCTAGCGCTTTGCCAATCTATTGGGGTAAAATTAATTGTATCACCTGGCTTCAATTGTCCAACCTTCCACATCTCTGCTTCACTGACGACAGCTTGGCATACAAATCCACCGAGAGAAGGTCCATCACAAGTAATTATAACAGGTTCATCTCCAGTAAAATTGATAGCACCAAGCGAGTAAACGTAATCATGAGTATTAGAAGGATGAAGACCTCCTTCACCACCGTCAGTACGGGACCATTTAGGCTTTGGTCCAATCAGTCTTACACCAAATCTATTAGAATTGTAATGAACTTTCCACTCGGATTTGAAGAACTCCATCATACCTTCGGATTCGAAAATATCAGGTGCGCCATGAGGACCAGCTAGAACACCAATAGTCCAGACGCCATCATTTGGTATATCAGGTCTAACATATATAGGAGCTTTTTCTGGTGAAAAGCATGGTGATGGAATACCGTGTTCAGAGTCAAACTGCTGAGGAAGTGACAAGACATCACCTCTTTTCAATGCTCGACCATTAAATCCTCCTAAATTACCCATAGTGAAGGTGGAAAACGATCCCATGTATTTGTGTACATCGATACCTCCCCTAATGGCTAGGTATGCTCGACTGCCTTTTACAATTTTACCAATTGAAAGAACGGACCCAGTTTTGACAGATATAGGCTCAAACATTGGTATTTTCTTTTCATCCAATTTACAACATACCTCACCACCTGCTATGGATACTAAACTATCAGAGTAAAACTTTATAGTAGGACCTGTTAAAGTTATTTCGATGCCTGGTGTTCTTTCATCATTACCTACAATTCTATTAGCCAATCTGAATGAATAATTGTCCATAGGACCACATGGAGGAACGCCAATTCTCCAATAGTTGACCCTGCCAGGGTAGTCCTGAATAGTGGTTAGCGCGCCAGGTTCAATTATCTCGACTGCTGATGGACTATATTCATAAGTGTTAAGATAGTTGGTTGATAACTGCGCATTCCTGAACATCTCTGAAGAGATCAGACTTTTTAAGTAGTCGACATTTGTAACACATCCATATATTTTGGTTTCATTCAATGCTTTCTTCATTTTTAAAATAGCCTCATTTCTATCTTTGCCATGAACAATTATTTTAGCCAATGTAGGATCAAACTCAGGGGAGATTTTGGTTCCCTTCTTAACCCAAGTATCCACTCGGCAGTCGTTTGGAAACTGTACATCGACAAGCTCTCCTGGAGATGGTCTAAAATCTTTTAAAGGATTTTCTGCATATACACGTACTTCTATTGAAGCTCCATTTTGTGAAATGTTAAATTCATCGAGAGAAGGCATTACACCGGCAGATATTTTAATCATCCATTCAACCAAATCAAGGCCTGTTACCATTTCAGTGATAGGATGTTCGACTTGCAATCTGGTGTTGACTTCTAAGAAGTAAAATTGATCTCTCTGTTCGTCGTAAATAAACTCAACAGTTCCTGCACCTCTATAATTTAGGTATGCTCCTAATCGCTCTGCAGCTGTTAGCATTTTTTGTCTAGTCTCTCTAGGAAGGTTAGGAGCCGGTGTTTCTTCTATTACTTTTTGATTCCTACGCTGTAATGAGCAATCACGTTCACCTAGAGCAAGTGTCTTGCCCTTACCATCCCCCATAATTTGGACCTCAACATGTCTTGCGTTATCAATGAATTTTTCCATAAAAACTCCTGAGTCACCGAAATAGGATGATCCCTGATGCTTAACAGTCTCAAATGCTTTTCTCATGTCTTGCTCATTATCAACTTTTTGTAACCCAATTCCACCTCCACCAGCGGTTGATTTCACCATAACTGGGTATCCAATGTTTTTTGCAATCGTAAAGGCCTCATCAGCGTTCTTGACTAGTGGGGAACCAGGCACTAGCGGTACTCCAGCACTTTTAGCAACTTCTCTTGCGGAATGCTTTAGACCTAATTTTCTAATTGTTTCACCCCTAGGCCCAATAAATTGTATACCTTCTTGTTCACATCTATCGGCAAAGGATGCATTCTCAGATAAGAAACCATAGCCGGGAATTATAGCATCGACGTCATATTTCTTTGCTATCGAAATAATCTTTTCAACATGCAAATATGTTTCTTCCACTGTATGTCCGTCAAGAGCTTGAGCCATATCGGCATCAAGAACATGTTGAGAGTATTTATCTGTCGCAGAGTAAATGGCTAGTGATTTGATTTGCATTGATTTCAGTGTTTTTATAATACGCACAGCTATTTCTCCTCTATTTGCAACTAATACTGTCTTGAAGTGTCCTTTTTTTGATTCATTAGATGGTTTTATACTCTCAATGTAAGCCCTAAAGCCGCCGTAATGAGAAATGTCTATAGAACCTGTACTGTTATAACCACTTTCTTCACATATAAAAGACTTAACCCATTTTCCATTTTCCAGTTCCACCGACCCTATTCCTAGTGGTTCTGGAACAAAAGAAATAAATTCACCAAACTTTTCTTTAGGAACACTATATAATTCAAGTTCGATTTGAGAACCTGTTCCACTTGTAATTCTTCTCAAACCTGGTTTCAAAACAGGGCCGTTTTTTGGCAATGCGTATAGTTCATATTTTTTGGCTGTTTTTGTCGAGCAAATAAATGTAGCATTAACTTTCTCCAATTGCCAATGAAGTGGTAATCCTCTTAAATGGGCACCCACAACAGCTAAAACTATAGAATCATCAGAGCTTACAATTGGTCCTTCTAAAGAGTCATCTTTCAATCCGACATATCTGTCTAAAAACATTCCATATGGTCTGGTACCACTTGGATATAGCTGAGCTAAAAACCGTTTTGCCAGTTGAAGTAAAGCATAGTCCTCAAATTTTTTGGCTATTAGTGTTACACCATTAGGCAATCCATCAGAACGGAATCCTACGGGTATTGCTAAAGCTGATAGATCAGCTAAGTTAACAAAATTAGTCCATGTTCCTTGCCTTGAGTTGACTAGTATTGGCTCTTTGTCAACGTCTTCAAAGGATGGGTTTAGTGGGCAGGTCGGTACACATAGGACATCGATATCTTGCAGTAAGACCTCCACTTTTCTCAGTATACCTTGGCGTTTGTATTCGTATTCAAAAGCATCTGCAGCATCAAATTTAGTTGCACTTTTGATGATACCATAAACAACTGGATCAAGAGTACTCTGTTGGGGGGATGTTTCTAGAAACTTCCTTGTAGCAGCATATCTTTCTGCTACCCAAGTTCCCTCATAAAGACAACGGGCAAGTTCTAAAAGTGGCTCGAAATCAATAATTTTTATCTGTGCTCCTAATTGCTTGAAATTATCGATGGCCCTATCATATAAGAGTGGGTTCTCTTTTTCACCATACCACATAACATTCTTAGGAATAGCGACAGTGAGATTCTTGTTAAAGCTTTGAAGAGGATTAGCTGGAAATGATCTTGAATATTCATCATTTTCAATATCAAGTTTGGTCATGATTTTAAGACATTTCTCAGCATCTGAAAGATTCATTGAAAAGACAGAAACACAATCCAATGATTTACAGGCTGGGACAACACCGCTACAAGAGAATATTCCTCTTGTAGGCTTTAAGCCAATAATATTATTAAGTGCCGCAGGAACTCTTCCCGAGCCTGCAGTATCTGTCCCTAATGCGATGGGAACAATTCCTCTAGCTACAACAGACGCAGAACCCGCTGAAGAGCCCCCAGAAACATACTTATCACTGAAAACACAAGGAGTGCGGCCATATGGCGATCTAGTTCCGACAAGACCTGTAGCAAATTGATCTAAATTAGTCTTACCAATAATGATAGCTCCAGCCTGCTTCAACAATTCTACAACAGTACTGTCTCTTGTTGGCATATAAGAGAAGGATGGGCAAGCTGCTGTTGTAGGGAAACCCTTTGCATCGATGTTATCCTTTACTGCAATAGGAACACCGTAAAGTGGTAATTTCTCTTTCTCGTGTCTACTTTGCAACAACTGCCATTGTTGCTCTAGCAATGATTCGGTTGCCACACTGATCCATGCTGGGTCCTCTGGTGCAATTCTTTGATTCTTCACTAACTCAAGAAGAGATTCATATGAATCCTTAGGGGTGGATTTGAAGTGAAAGTCTATCCAATCCTGGATAGACCAGCCTATTGAAGGGCAAATATTAGTAGCAGTCATTATAATCTTTTAATGAATGCCTGAACTTGTTTGATTAAGTTTTATCCTACTAGTAAAAAAAATATGAAGGAGAGTGTCATATAAGAACCTCTTCAAAAACGTATAATGTTTCAACTGGTTTCGATGTATTCCTCAAACTTCCAGCCTTTTTATATGTAGCAGTCCTCATTTTTGTATTAGACAGCACAAAAGTGAAATATAATAACCTTTGGACCTAGGTTTACTGTTAAAGATTGACAATAATCTAATATAGACGAATTCTAAAACGCAATTTCTTGATCCGCAATACTGGAATTAATCTATGGAGAGCGCAAATTTCAATTTTAACTGCATAGGAAATTGTATATGTGCATACATAGACTAGGATGCACAATTAAAGTTTTCCAAACAAAATTATTGTGAATTTCCCTTATCTCGACGCAATTTCCAGCCAAAATACGCTTGATGTCAAGGATTTTCCAAATGTATAACTTTCAGATGTTGTTGATCAGATCGAAAACTATCCGAATACCAAAAAATAAAAAAAAAAGCAGGGGTTCCATACAAATAACTATTACCTGTCGATTATAGTTACTTGTTGTTTCTCATTGTTAGTTAGCCATGAACAAAAAACCGTTGGGAAGATTCAAAAAGATAAGTCTATCTTATCTTATCGGTGACTAAGATATCCAAATAGGGTAACTCTTATCGGCTGATAAAAGCAGATATGTCAAGAGATAAACACCTATTCGTGATCAATGCTATGTATTTCAAATGATGATACTGTTTTTTACCATCACGTGATTCTACACCAGTGTTTTCCCACACAGAAGATGTGAAATATGAATTTCACTACGGAAAACAAAAACGCATTTTTGTGTATGGGATTGGAACAGATGATGTAAATACTCAAGCGTGGGACAGCACAAATTTGCGTTTTTGTTTTCTATCGTGGAATACAGTACAGAGTTTTATGATTTTAAGTAGCTAACATAGGTAAAGAGCTCTTACAAATTTGCGTTATTTTTTTTTTTCCAATATCTATTTAATTTTTCTAGTAGTAATTATAACTGGAGTTTATTGTTCACACCAAATATTATGGTATTGGTGTTGTTGTTTTCACTAGACTAACCTGAATTTACCGCTAGAAAGTTAAACCCATCGTTCCTTTACCAGCCGATTTGTATTGATTTGTATTGATTTGTATCTTTTTGAAATTGGCGATATTGGGAAGAATGTAGATGACCATTATGCGTTATGTAGTGCAATAATTTAATGAAAAGCTCAAGTATAAGTGCGATTTGTTGTTAGTAACAATAACAATAACAAAAAAACTACCAATGGCAATTATACTGAATCTTTATGTTAGTGCTCGAATGAAGACAGTGTCAACTAGTTCTGATATTGGAACTCTTTGGTTAGTTACCATTACGATAAAACATTACGATAGCTAGTTATTTAAGTTACGTAATTAGTGCATATGTTGACCAAAACGTAAAAACTATGAAACTTGCATAATAGAGCATAAACAAAAAAAAATAAGAGCTCGCACTCAGGTTCGAACTAAGGACCAACAGATTTGCAATCTGCTGCGCTACCACTGCGCCATACGAGCATCTTAAAACTTGTTAATACTGAATTAACCGCTATGTGTTTTATGCTCTGTATATATACTTTTACCCCAATACAACAAACACCTCAAGGAAGCTCCAATATCAAATAGTGAATGCGATCATATGAAACATTCACTGTGAAATTAATCATTGTAGCCCCTAACACTGATAAAAATTCCACATGGGTTTATAGTTTGCTTTCATCGCAAGCAAACTAAGTGAAATCTCTAATGACATTCGGGCAGTTTTCACACATTTTGTATTCCCAGTTTATTATTAGGTTGTGTTCGATGCTCGTGGGTGGAAAATATTCAGCTACTATAACTGATGCCATACACAAGGATATTAACAATGAATAACCCGGATTAGGTATTCGTCAACCTGTTTAGTGATCATAAAATAAAACTCCTTTTGAATGAGATATGCAATATTGAGGTGCTCTACATTAATTAAATATTATGGATTCTTCTAGCAATCTGAGTCAACTCATCTCCAAGCTTAGTACTTTTAGCAAGGCTATCTTTTATCCATGCACAATGATCTCGATAGTCGCAGTGCTTACAATACTGATTGTAATTGAAAGTTGTAGCTTCTACGGGTTCAATGGCCCTTTTGCCAAACCAAAAACTACTTGCACTCCTGCAACTTTCACCTAAGCTTTTCTTATCATTAACGAACTCAACTTCCTGGAAACACTCGTTATTATGATAGTATTCTACCTTTAGTTTTTCTGAGATCAATGGAGTCAACATACTGTACATTTGTGCAAGTCTCATGGCAAAATACCTTAACGTAATAGGCTTAGCAAAAGTACCGTTCAAGAGTTGACCAGCCAGTTCATGAGAGTTTATATTTTGGAGGAATTGATGATGCTTGGCATCCGCTAGTGTGAACGAATGAGATATTGGAGCGTTATCAAATTTAGGAAATTGAAACCCATCACCGTTTTGCAATTTGACAAAGTCTCCAACAAATCCGTCCATCTGTATCATTATTAACAAACAGTTAGCAGGGTTTAATGGCTGATCTACATCCACACCTCGTATTCTTGCATTGTACAACAACATCTCATAAGTATTGTCTGAGTCGGTGCCTAGACTTAGTAAAAAATGTCTATAGTACATCAATTGTAATTTAGTGGCATTTTGAACCGATTCCTGAGGCGGTATAAATTTCCTTGTCCTTGTTTTGACATCACTTATTTGAATAGTCAAGCCGTTTTTAGCAAATTCATTACGAGTACTCTTAAGTTTGGCAATGGAGTCGTCGATTGATCTATGGTGATTGTTTAATGGAAGATTTCCGTCTTTTGAGGTGAGCGTCAAATGATCGATAATGCCGCTAATCAAGATATGTTGTGATGGGTCCCAAACTTCTGTTTCCATAGGATCATAGAGTTCGTTTGTTTCTTTATTCAGGTACCCATGACACAGTATTTCTCTTGCGTCTCCACTTGAGAAAAGGTGTATAAGCCTAGTGATAGTTTCTGCCCAGGAGGCCGCCAACACATGCAAGTCATCCTCTACTATTTCCACTGTTTCTGAGAATTGCGGTATGTCCTGAGGTCTGATCACTGGAGTATGCTCGGAGTTCTCCAATTTTTGGTGTGTGCGTTCACCGGCGGCCAAGTGTGCTTCTCTAAACAGAGGTAGCCTTGAGTATAGATCGTAAGCGAAGCGCAACTCGCACCACGATTTGGTCAAAAGCTTAGTAACCGACAATCTATGGGTCTTTAAGTCTCCGGGGTCGTACAGATCGTGGTATGGATTCATTCCATCACGCTGCCACAAGAGATCGCCTTTGCCATCTGTGCCGAACTGTGATTTGACATTGTCGATCTTCTGAAACAAGTACTGGGTTTTTCTACTGGCGTGGGGAGGTTTCGCACGGAGAATGGGTTGCTGGTTTCGAAATATCTTTAACCGCCATAGCCTCAGCTTCTCAACATCCCGAAGAGTCATATGCGAGTTACAGGATTGTTTCTGTGAATATGAGCTGTTCCTTTCCAAGATGTTTTGTAATTTTTTTCAATCTGTCTTTGCAAGTTTCTAGCTCGGGTAATAATTTTTTTTTTTTAAGGGAAATTGTAATAGTAACATTAATTTATTAGAATATTTTTCATCGAAATAGATATACAGATGGCAGTAAATATTAGTTTTTCCTTTCTCTATGGAGAAAAAAAAATTATGTACAATCAGTGCTATTTTGAGAATAGACAAAGATATCTCTCTAATGGTGGAGAGTTCATTAGTCTATTGCTCTAGAACAGACTAAGCAATTTTTTTTTAGAACAACAGACTAAACAGCTCTAGAACACCACCACCAATCAACAGGAACAGGATGAAATAGACCCAGGACTTGGAGATAGGTAGTTCAGTCTTTTGCTTGTCTTGCTTCTTCTTACCGAACTTCCTCTGCTTCTCCACGTTCTTGTTAAACTTCTCGTTAGCCAATCTTTGCTTAGGTGTCTGAACAGCCATTATTAATTAGTTTTGCTATTTTTTTGGTTCCTTTGTAGTCGTACCTCTAAAACATTTTTATGACAAACTATATTAGGTAGTTTTATATATTGTCAAGGGAAAAAGATTGACACATCATCCGAGTAGACAAGCTTCCAGCGTTCGTTTCATCTACTTTTCTCGAAAGGAGGTAAATCATACCGTGTACAGTTATCCATCACTTGACCTGTACAATCCATGAATACGAAATGCATGTGATTACACGTATAACGCGTACAGCACGTTGTGGTAGTTACGAAATGTCGGCTTTTAACGCGATGGCCGCGAACTTCCGTGCGTGGGCGTGGGGTGGGGGGGGGAGCCTGTGCCCTTCAGTGTTTCTGTACTACTGAAACGGCGAAAGAGCAAGCTGCCCCGGTTTTGTGCTGGGAGGATTTCTCTGTGCGAGCATAGACAGAACCGCGAAAAATTGGAAACGTCCATTTCTGTGTAGGAACGGGAAAAGGATTTTCGCGTTTGAGAATGTCCACTGCCACTAAGACACACGCAGGAGAGTGTGCAACGGCTTACCGTGTACATGCACCCGATAGAGAAGTCGATGGGCCAGAGAGACCCCGCACGGGTCCGGGAGTTTCGGTTGGGAAGAGAGAAAAAAGGAAGGCATCGCAACGAACAGAGAAGGGGAGAAAAAAAAAGTGCTGGTGTTTACCTTGGCGTAGAACATAGCGCAGGTTCAAGTGCAAATGGAAGCTTCTCATTTTCGCGCTGGGCCTCTTGGCTTCCACGATAGCTCTCGTAACACTAAACACTTGTGCACTGGGGTAACAGAAAAAAACACCTGCAAAAAATCAAAGAACGAAATTTGGGATTTTCCCGTTTGCTAGCCCCCTCCACCTAGAAAAAGCCGTGGGTCCAGTCTTTTAAGCAGAACCCAACTGTAAAGTGTAAACAACTTGTAAACACCAATCCTCGAAGCCCAAAAAGTTTCAAGTTTAATCCAAACTATACTGCATTATAATGGGTTCCACGCAAATGCCAAATAACAAATATCAAAATAAATGAAAGCAAGAAAGAAAAAAAAATGCTGGAATTAGCAGAGTAAATCACCAATTGGAATAGCTTTGCTGGGATTCTTCAAAAAAAAAAACAGGAACAAAAGAAAGAACTGGATAGATATAGAAAAAGTATATAAAGTAAATACTTGGTAAAAAAACATACTATACTTTGAACAAAGCCCAGAAAAAAAAAAAAGGATTCTTTGAAAACTACAAAACACACATCAAACCACTCTAACAAAAGGCAAAAAAAAGAATACAATGTTTCAGTTGTTGACGTTGTTACTACCGTTGGTCAGCAAAGTTAGTGCTGACTGCCAGATGATTGCAGGTAATTACTACTGTTCCAAGACAGATGCTGCCATTTACTCGAATGTCGGTTTCTCTGGTTCTTACCAGGATGTGACGTCGATGGATGAACAGAGCTGTGTTTGTTCACAGCAACCTTTCTCCTTCGGTGGTGCTTTGGCTCCATTCGATGAAGAGCTCTCTGTTCATTTCAGAGGTCCTCTAAAACTATCACAATTCGCAGTGTACTACCCTGCTTCTTCTAACTCAAAGAGAGCTGTCGCAGAAGAGGACTGTGACTCCGTGGTCGCTAAACCTGTCCACAAACACAAGCGTGACGTCGCAGTTGAAGTCATCGAAGTCACCGAAACAGTATTCATCGATGAAAACGGTAACACTGTCACCGCTTCCGGAACTTCCACTTCCATGTCTACTCCAACTCCATCTAACCCTTCCCAAGTACAATCTTCCCAAGCTCCTTCCCAAGCTCCTGTTTCTTCCTCCAACAAAGGTACTACAACTCTATCCTCCACTTCAAAGAACACTCCTTCCTCTTCCTCCTCCTCTCAAGCCGCTTCTTCTTCCGCTGCTCCTATCCAAGACGGTGGTGACTGGAGCCGTGTCGCTTACTTCTCCCCAGGTACTGCCTCTGGCTGTACTTTCATGAACCACCAAGGTGGTACTGCAGGCTCTGGTGTCTGGTCCTCTTGTTTCGGTAACTCCATCTCTTTCGCCAACTCTGACGGTGTCACTGGTGCAGGCTCCCCACAACCTCTAGGTGACGTTACCATCAAGTCCGGCCAAGAGTACATGATCTTCTCCTCTACCCAATGTTCCGCAAACAACGCCGAGTGTGGTTACTACAGAGAAGGTATCCCAGCTTACAAGGGTTTCGGTGGCAACAGAAAGATTTTCTACTTCGAATTCTCCATGCCAAGTGACACTAACGGCAACGGTTACAACCAAGACATGCCAGCTATTTGGTTACTAAACGCCAAGATTCCAAGAACTCTGCAATATGGTCTATCAACCTGTTCCTGTTGGGCTACCGGCTGTGGTGAATTGGATCTATTCGAAGTGCTAAGCCCAGGTTCCGACAAGATGATCACTCACATCCACGACGGCCAAGGTGGTGGTACCCAAGATTTCTTCCAAAGACCAACTGATGGTATCTTCAGAGCTGTTGTTATCTTCAACGCTTCTGACAAGACCATCCACTTGGTTCAAGTCGACAGCGCCCCAGCTGGTGGTCTATCCAACGACCAAGTCCAACAATGGTTGAACAAGGCCGGCTCCGCTGCTGCTTTGCCATAGACTTATCGATTAAGCATTAATAAGTCTTTTTTTGTCAAATTTCAACCTTTACCCAACTTTTGCATTTTGTTTCATGAAGAGCATTTATAAAAAGGACTACATCTCTAGTCTTTTTTTACAGGTCTTTTAACCAACTTTCCGCCTAACAATCTAACAAACTTGCCAATAACAAATTTTTTCACAACCAAAACTATTTTTTATTTTGTTTCTTGGATAACTTACTTTCCTTAGCTATTGCCTGGTTTTTTTCTTTAACTTTTATTTTCCCAACGTTCTCATCCTTTTCTCCCATTTCTGTTTTATGTCATCTATCACCTAAGCATTTCTAGATCAACTATTTGGAGCCATTTTGAATATTCTTTTTGAACTGCAACATTCTATGAGTGGGAGTTTGCTTCCAAAACAATACCTTTATTTCTGATCTTTTCTTTTGATTATTACTAACAACTTGGATGAATTAAATGAAACGTTGCTGTATTATTAGTCAACTTTTACTTTTATATTACTCTATTTATGTGTAATTTTTAATTAAATTCATATTTTCATCACAATTTATCTCACGGTAACAATAACCTTACGTTCATATTAATGATGGAAAAAAAATAGTGTTATGTGTTACATATCCTGCATGTGAGACGTCTAGACGCACTAGCAGATATTGAAAAAAATTAAATATGATAAGTTTATAACTTAATGACTGAAGTATATTAAATGCATGAATGTGTTCTAGCTATAATGCGTCATGTCTATTTAGGATGCCAACTGTCATGAAAACGATTTACTCTCTCTCACCTAATCAATTGAGTAATTAAGGAACGAAATATCCTTTGAAAGAATATGTTATGGAATTCAATCTGTTTTATCACAACTTATGGCCCGCTACTTGTGCAACACAGCATATCAGAACTGAAGTAGAAAATAAATAAACGAAAATGGCACATTAGTATTGGCCATCTTTGTATGCAAAATGTTTTATATTGTTTTTCGTTTCTTTTTTTTATTATTTTTGTTTTACAATATTGTCTATCAACTGTCAAGTACCCGCTTGTCTAATTCGTTAGGTCCTCCACATTAGGATCAAGTTTCTCTATGTCGGAAAGCAGGAAATTGGTAAAACGGACGTTAGAGTCCTTACGACTTCTTTTACCCTTAGGTGTGGGGCTGTTAAAATGTACACTGTTCTCCTTTCTTAAAGAATAGTACTCAGCTACTGATCTGCTTAGTTTCGGAGTAGAGTATTTCTCTGAAACTGAACAGGCCGATGCCGATGACGATGACGATGACGGTACCAATTTTGTGTATAATGTTGAGAATAGACTTTTATTTAGTTTTCTCAAAGGGCTAATACTTGTGCCCAAAAAGATTGAGCCGTGACCTTGCTGGTAATATTGACTTCCTTTGTTGTAAATGAAATCGTCTTCATCATCTTGACTTTCTGCTTCTGGATCATTCGAGGAACCCAACCAAGAGGCACATAACCAACAGTAGAAAACATATTCACCATACAGGATGATGAACCCAACAATGAAGCCAGCAACAACACATGACAATATATGGTTCTCCAGAGATTTCATGAAAACTGCGTCATCCATATGCCATGAAGAACCCTTTGAGATAGAAAAGAATGAGTATGTGTGCTTCTTATAGTCTGCTGGTTGCATTATCCTCACCACACCGTTCTCGGGCACACCCCATCTCTTGTACTGTTTCCATATGACACTTACGAAAAGTGGGCCAGTTGAGCCCATGATGGTCAGGTATGGTATAAACCAGTACTTGTCGTAATGTTTTAAAGAGTTGAGCAATTTCAAATAGAAAGGATGTCTAGGGACAGAGCCCATCACATTATTCGAGACACCCAACGGCGAGGTCTTTCTAACAAACGCGGGCACTTTCAATAGTGGGTCGAGCCTTCTTTCACAACCGTCATCCAGGTCAATGTATATACCACCGTAGTGTGACAATATGAAGTATCTGATGGCATCGGCACGCTGTATAGGATACTTGTAGTTCTCAAATGTGTCAAGGAACCAAGCGTACTCCTCCTTAATGAATTTTAGAGCCATCTCATCTGTCCACAGGATATACTCATAATCTGGATGCAGGTCTATACATTTCTTCTGTGATTCTTTCCATTGCTCGGGTATATCCTCTGTTTTGTAAGTCTGGTGGATAATCTTTGGAATCAACTCAGGTTTCCCATCGTGCACTTCTAGACCAGTGACCCTGTCTCTAGGTGGATTCAGCTCAAAGTCCAACAGCGCATCTTGGAAAGTATCATCTATACACAACATCAGCAGATCAAACGTATAGTACAGGATAAACACCACCAACATAAAGTTGGCGTATATAAGCAACTTTAACTCCTTTTTCATCCTTAAAAAAAAAGAGAGCAACGCGGTTGTGTATGTATTACTGGTCAATTAATCCAATTGGCCAATGAATCAACTAATTTAATAGCCAGGATAAAAAATTATCAAAAACTGTTAATACCATTAAAAAAATATTATTCAAAACTACATGCAAACTAACCCTATTTTCATAGTATATTTAGTGATGAGCCAAAATGGCTTGTTGTTGTTTGGCAGCGAAATTTTGAAAAATTTCAGGAATTCTGTCAGGTATGGTAAACAACAACGTGATGTATACTAGTTAACGGAACGCGAACGCGAAATGTTGCAAAGATGCAGAGTCACATGATATCAATGTAGCAAGTGACTCAATATTAATCAGAATCTACGACTTATTCATGTGATTGTAGTCGTACTATACAACAAGATGCTGACAAATATAGGGCCGTTCAGTCAACCAACATCGCACACACAGAGACTAGAGACATACACAGACAAGCAAACACCGTGCTTGACAGATGGGTGACTTTCTAGAAGCGGAGGGCCACAGCTGTTTGTATGTGTAACTGTGGTAGTTACAGGCGATTAGCAAACATTTTATAGGTATATAACAGACACATGGCTCTTTGTATCACTACATAAGCCAAATCAAAGACTCTACAACAGTGAAGAACAATGATCAGGAATATTTTACGCAGAAGCGTTGCCAGAGTCAGGATACCGGTGACTAGTGCAACTTGTGCTAGTCGACTAGTGATGCCAATAAGATTAGCGACCAGTACGAGGTACTATAGTAATGGTAACGAAGGTGGCCCTGCAATGACGAATGGTGTACAGATTCCCAAGGAAGTGCTAGAGTTGCCTTTACAGCAGTACCACCAGCATTCTGAGTCATTCCTGGAAGGGCTGTTTGATAACCTGGAGGAACTGAGCGAGAATTACCCTCAACATATTCCCGAAGTGGAATACAGTCACGGTGTTATGAGCCTTACAGTAGCCGGTGTGGGCACGTATGTGATAAACAAACAGCCACCAAATAAACAGATATGGCTCTCTTCACCAAACTCCGGCCCAAACAGATTTGATCTGTATAAGGGAGAATGGATATCCCTACGTAATAACGAGACTTTGCTTTCAGTACTAGACAAAGAGCTACATGACGCACTTCCTAATGATGCTGAGTTCAAAGTGGAATCAGATCAGTGAGATATTGGTTTCACGCACTTGTATATATTAAAACAATGTGAAGTAATCATCACACGTCTATTCTCCTCCAACTACAAACTATCTATTACTTTATTTCTATATTGCATGAGAAAACGAAGCCATTTTTAATAATTTATTTAGGTCTAATCGATTAAATACACCTTACTTTGTACTCAGGATAATACATATAAATTCTTGATTGAAGAAGGATCATGTGACTTCAATATATGCATATGCATAGTAAAGCATCCCAGGAGTGATGAAACATGTATCTACTCCGTAAGAATGAAATGGATGGCATGCAACTTTGTCATTTTGCATCGCACATCAAAAGGAAATAGTGTGGTGCACCTCTGTGCAAATGACGTACTCCTTAATATCACTCCTATCCACAAGTCTACCTACTCTAACTTGCTGTCACTTTGTAATACAGAACTAATATAAATACAAGGATTGTGCTCTACAGAGGAATATAAGCTACTCAGCACCCCAGAATACCAAGATATACATATTCTAAAAAACACAAATATACACATAATGGCCAATTCTTTTATCGTTACTTTAAAGAAGTCTGTACCAGAGAGAGAGGTCAAGGAATTTATCGATTCTGTGAACGGAGTTGGTGGCCAAATAGTCCATGAGTTCTCCTTGATCAAAGGTTACACCATCAAGATGCCAGAGAAGGTCTCCCTATCAAGCTTCAAAGATAAGCACAACAACGTCATCGAGTCTGTTGAGGAAGACAAGGAGGTTAAAATTGCCAAATAAGAATTGCATGAGCAATACTATGTGCGATGCTCTTGATCTACTGCAGCTGGAACTGACACTCAATACTTTTTTAATAAATATTCGACTTTATCTTTTGCTTTTTTATTGTATTATTGCAATTGTCTATAGCACTCTCTAATATCATAAAATTCAATTTACTACATAGCTCTTACTGGCCCCGCTATCTATGCGATGTGCTGATTCGGGCCCGATCAGATGATTAAAGCGATGAGCAATTGCTATAAAGTGGCAAAATATACAAATTAACATTTATAGACCACAAACATCGCAATTACAGTACAAAAAGCATATATAGACAGAAATGAGTAACTTTTTTGGTGATGTGGGTTTGAACAGGGTTTCATTCCTTAGAGAGGACACGGAATTCATAAAACTAGCATTTACCTCATCTGAAGCCAAATTCATTGTATTTGTCAATGGCGAAGCCTTTTATGACATCAGTTCAGATGGTAAACCACAGCTGCATATAGAGACCTCTACTAGCTTAAAAGGAATCATAACGACCTTGAGCCCATTGTTAGAAACGAAGGACTTAAGAGTGGATGTCTCGGGTGTGAGTATTACATTCTTGGGTTTAGATGACCGTATTGATGGGTTCTCATACAAGGGTAAGTACAAAGGTGCCCCATACTTTGGACTTGAGTTTAAAGTAGATTATAAAACGTTGCTCACGCCAAAGGACATTGAGTTTACCACATCCTTACAAAGAATGGATCGTGAGAGCTTGTTCATGATCGATAATCACAGCGCAACTCTTTATTCTCATGCAAAAATGTACTTGGATTGGTTGAACAAATATAAATTTTGTCCTGGTTGTGGTTCTGTTATTTACCCTGTTCATGGTGGTACCAAGCTGCAATGCAGTTCAGCTCCGGAAGTCAATTGTAATGTAAGAAATGCTAGAGTTAACAATGTATGCTTCCCAAGAAGCGATCCAGTTATTATTATAGCTATGGCAAATGAAGATTACTCGAAGATATGCCTAGCAAGATCTTTCCGTAAACATGGTAACTTTGTGATGTATTCTACCATCGCCGGCTTTATGGAACCTGGTGAATCGATCGAGAATGCATGTGCCAGAGAGATTTGGGAAGAAACCGGAGTTCATTGTGATGTGGACAATGTCAAGATAATATCTTCTCAACCATGGCCATACCCAGCCAACCTCATGATTGGTTGTCTAGGGATTGTAAAATTCAATAATAAGGATGAGATTATTGATCTTGGTAATGACCCCGAACTAATGGACGCTCAGTGGTTTGATACTAACGAGGTGAGAGCTGCAATGGATAGCTACAAGACTGGCTGGCTCGTTCCCTTTAAGGATGAGATTAACTTCCCTGGAGAAACAGCAATAGCCCACCACTTGATCAGACACGTCTGCAAACAGCATCAACGCTTGCAGAAATTATGAACTGCACGACAAGCTTTCCACATTATTTGCATGAATACGCAGCAACATTAAATCATATACGCTGTCATATTTATTTATTGTATAGCATAGAATGAAATCATATGTACTGATTACATACTTCAAGCGAGTAGAATATTCTATTTGATAATAGTACGCATAAAATCATGCTAGTTGAGTTTGAATTGTATTGATCACATGATCACATCATATATAACGTTATGTGTATTTACTAGAAAACTGAAATTCGCAAGATGGGCACATCCTGGCCAAACGAAACAGGAACAGGAAATAACCGATGACTATGGCGACTGAAGACAATAGGAATATTACTCATTTAGCCGCCGGTGGTTTGCGTACCTGGGAAGCTTTTGGAATTTTTTTCTTGTTTAGGATTTGATAGGTAGCTGTACTTTTCATAGTGGTGATCAGTGAGTTTCTAGAACAGACAATAGCCTCAATTCTCCTGGCTTTTGAACCAAGTCAAATATTCAATTTCAAGTACGGATATAGCAATTCTACGATAAACTGCTAATAAAATTTTGATGGAATCTTTTAAACTTCTAATTTAAAGAGCAGATTTATATTTTGTGTTTTGTCCCAAGAAGAAAGGTAGAAAGTAATTTGATATTGGATATCTGGTGTCGAAGTATACAACGGAAGAGTATCAGTAGTGACAATATCGATATACCCCAGTTTAGAACATACTGGAACATAATATGGAAGTACAAGCACAAATTAAGGGTATTAAGGAATCATATATTCGTGACCTCAACAGTGGTACATCCTGGAAAGATCTTATTGACGTTGCCAAGAACAATCCGCAAGAATATTCAAGTGATATAAACTCAGAGACTGTATCTAAGTATTTCGAACCAAATACTCGTATTATTATCGACGCACTGGATAAACAAACAAATTTTAGAGTTTGTAAAGGCTGTGGTAAACCTATCCTATTGGAGGCTATTGTAGATCATATTGAGAATCACTGCTCGAATTCGAGAGACCAAAAGGAAGGAACAGTTGGAGATATGGATTCCTTCTCAGAATCCTTAATCAATTCACCGACAAACGGATCTATTGATGGTAGTTTACAGACAAAAGAAAATTTAAAGAGATCTTTAGATAATGAAAGTAGTGATATCATGAGCTCTCCTGGCAAACAGGATGCAAAGAAGATGAAGAGTGAGACTCCTGGAAACTCGAATAGGAAACCAAAGAAGGTGAAACAAAGAAACCCCACCGATAAACATTTGATTGACTTTGACAAACAATGTGGTGTGAAGTTGCCAGAAGGTGGATATTGTGCGAGATCTCTTACATGTAAATCACACTCAATGGGTGATAAGAGATCTGTGGTAGGCCGTACTGAACCATTTGACACATTACTAGCCGAATATCATAGAAAACATCAAACCAAGATTGGTGCAGCTGCAGAGAAAAGGGCTAAACAACAAGAAATGCAAAAAATGCAGAAGCAAACACAAAGAGATCATAAAGACCAAAAGAAAACAACTCAAACGAAAACTGATAAAAGAAAGAAGGCCTCCACAACAACCAATAAAACTGTTAGAGGTACTGGCTCTAATCGTGGAAAGAATTCTTCTACTCAAAATACTATGAATTATCCAGTTTTGACACCGGAAGAAGAAACTACCCAGGTATTGAATGGTGTTTCGAGATCATTTCCACTACCATTGGAATCTAGAGTGTTATCTTCCGTCAGGTACAGAACAAAGTACGTTAGAATGAGAGAAATGTTTGCATCTGCTTTTTCTGTTAAGCCTGGTTTTTCAAATCCAGGCTATGGTGCAATACATTCCAGAGTTGGTTGCATTGATATCGATAGAACTACAGATTATAAGTATAGAATACGAACTCCTCAACCCGTGAACCAACAAGGAACTCAAAATCTAACACCTCAACAAATACAGAAAATGCAGCAACAACGGATGATACAAAACCAAATGCTCCAGCAAAAGCAGGCACAGAATGCTCAACAAATGGGTTTTAACAATAACAACAATAATAATCAAAATATAGGATCCCCAGGTGCGAACATGGTAAATTCGCCATCAATCAATAACCAGGACCAACTGCTTCGGCAGACGAAGCAAACTAACTCGAATGATCTCAACCATATAGGAGGACAACATCCTATACCGAATGTCCAAGGGCCGAGTTCCCCAGAAAATAATTTAATAAACGGTGTTGGTGTGGGAAGCCCTGTGAATAATCCTCAATCTCCAGGAATGGGTAATCTTCAAATGGGTACTCAAATGGTAGGGAAAGATTCCTCACCATCACAATTCGGAGGAAGAGTAAATTAGACGAGCTTTATTAACTAACTGCCATTTTTCAAATTGTAATATTTACGTAATTTTAATGCTTAAGTCATTATGAAGTAAAATAATTGGACTTTTTATAGTCACAACACGGGAGACATTTAAGATGCATAGTGATTAGCTATATATGTAATATCTATATCTTAAACTATGATGTACTGCTCCATTAGAAAACAAATACTTTGAGCAGTACTGCAAATATTATGGATACAACATATATGATACTTATATTGGAAGTATGCCTTAGCGCTAACTTGATGTTAGTTTCAAATTCTTGCGTCATAGCTTTTCTTGAGAATAGTTCAATAACCCTTTTAGGGCCATTATTTTTGAAAAGTTCCGGATTTTGATTCAAAACTTCTTTACTTTCAATCAAAGCCGATGCCCACTCATCAGCGTCAGCTGACCTCAACCAACCAGTGGTTGATTTCTCATTATCTTCTTTTTGATAGCTTACAACAGTTTCAACTGGTCCACCATTGTTGACAGCTAACACTGGTTTGCCGTATTTCATAGCTTCCAATGGTACTATTCCAAAATGTTCATATGAAGGTGTATACAATAATAGTTGCATGTTTTGAATTAGAAATTCCTTCAAAGAAGAAGAAATTGATGTCAAAAATATAACCTTTGCACCAAACAACTTTTCAATTTCATTCACAGAATAACTATCCTCAATAAAGTCAGAATAGTGATTAACAGTATAAGAAAGATCCAATTCTTTGCAAAGGCATGTCAATTCTTGCAAATACTGTACATTTTCGTGTATCCTTGGATCATAACCACCACATACAACCAAATTTGTGTTTTCAACTGATGCTTTGGAAAACGCTTGTATTGCTAGTTCTATATTCTTTTTCCTCTCATACCTATTGATACTCAAGTAGAAATTTGGACATTTTCCAACCAAAAGGTTTCCTATTTGCATATCCCTATCGTTAATCAGAGTCTCAGTATCGGTATCAACACATGGATAAATGACGTTTGGGTTTTTCTGTAGGTATTTGAAGGTTTTTTTATACATGGATTTTGTAAAGTTAGAGTTAACAACAACCTCATCCGAACAGTACATCGTGAATTGCTCTAGTAGATCGAATGGTATACGATATAAGCTTTTAATCCAGTTCGTTCTTATAGCTAACAATTGATCTGGAAAATGGCAATAAAACAAAACTTTATTATTTGCTAACTTAAAAAATGGGACACAAGTTGATAACTGATCAATGATAAACACATCTTTGTCTTTTGATCTTCCTGACAACACCACTTTAGCTGTCAGATACAACTGTCTCAAATTAGCAAAGACAATGAAGAATCGTTTACCCAAATCAGTCGGTAGAAAATCACCAAACACTTCAACTTTCAAAGTACCATTTTTGACCTCTTCGAAACAATGTGTCTTGTCACAATGACTTGTATATATGATAACTTCATGACCTGCTTCTTGTAAACCAAGTGCTGCATCAACCACTAGTCTTTCTGCTCCACCAATTCCTAAATCGGGATGCACAAATGCTATCTTTAACTTCTTCGCAGGCACCATCTCTATCGGTTACTTGTTTGGCTATCCTACCAGAATGCTTATGTTTTATCAACCTATTGGATTAACTTAGTCCACTTGCTATGCTTGGATTGTACATATGTACTATTAATGTTATGTTTTTGTACATGTTATTATCTTGTAAAACCTCCACTTACCCGAATTGAGTGATTCGTAGCTATTCGCGATGCCTTTTAGTGATCAGAATTTAAACATATGGAATAATTTCTATAATGGTCATAAACATATCTCTATTCATATATACAAGTTTGAATGGGTAAAGTTTATATACTGTAAAGTGCATTAAGTAAGGGCTTTGTTCTTTTTTAAGATAGTTGGTACTGCTTTAGCCCAGGATTGTGTCTTTTTATCAATTATCATGAAAACTCTTCCAGATTGCCTCATTCTAGCAGTTCTCCCTGCTCTATGGACCAGATCAATGGCTGTAATTGGCACGTCATATAGTATAACATTTCTCACACCTTTGAAATTTAGACCTCTTGCTAGAAGATCAGTAGTAACTAGCACTCGAAGTTTTGGGATGAAGTTAGATGCCTTGTTACTATTTTCGATGTTACCGATCGATATGTTTGAACCACTGATGTTTACAGTCTCTTGGTCATTAAGATCTTTATCAATTTGTTTTTCTTGTTCAGTTAATTTCTCTGGTGGAGAGATAAATGGCCTTATTAGTTCCAATCTAGTCCTACCTTCCATATCACCAGTTAAACCAACCACATCATGCCCATATTCATTTCTTAATTTCTGCACTACATTATCAACGTTCTTCTTTTCATTAATAAATACAATACAACGCTTCTCAAAGCCTGGGTCTGTACCGTCATATGCAATGGCATACAAGGTCTGAGCTAATGCTTTAATCTTAGAGCCCTTGTAGGGGCTAACTGCCGCATTAATAATCCTAAAATTAATGCCTTTTGGAAGTTTATGCAATCTAGGTGTAGTTAATGGAATAGCATTTGGAAACATCTTAGTCATAGTTCTATCAAACTCATTCGGTATAGTAGCAGAACAGAGAACTAAATGATTGACATCTGACATTGCTTTTAGGGCCTTATGAGTATCTTCAAGCCAGGATTTATCCAATAACGTATCTGCTTCATCTAAAACCACAAATTCTATCCTTTTCAATATTAAATCCGCTCTACTTATCATTCGAACTCTTTGTAAGCTCAAAAGTTTTGAAGGAGTTGTAATCAAAATGTCTGTTCTTGATTTTAAGTTCTCCAGAAGCTGTTGGTAATCGACTCCAGTAGTCCACTTATGCACATGAATGCCTAGAGTATCTGGAATACATGTCAATGTAGTATATATCTGATCAACAAGCTCTAAAGTTGGGACTAGTATAACAGATCTTATTATCGCTTTGTCTTTTATGGATTCCCATTTCTCTGGTGTTTCGATTTCCTGTCTCTTCAAATAGTCCAATAAAGGTGCACAATAAGCCATCGTTTTACCAGATCCTGTTTCAGCAGCTATTGCATGAACTTGAAGTTTGGGTTCCATTAAGTTCTTTGATAATCTTTTTATTGCGATTGTTTGAATAGGCGAAGGATGGATTTCCTCGGTAGTATTCAATGAATCCTTTTTGATGAGATTAATTACATGTTTACGAACTTCTGGAAGTAGTTTTAGTTCTTCAAATTCTGTAATCTTCTCAACTAAATTTGCGTTAGTCTCTAAAAACTTGTTTTCATTCTCTTTCAGACCACCATATAGACCATACTTGAACTGCTTCTGAGACTTAAATTTATCTGCTTTTTGCGATTTATTAGCATTTTGTTTAAATCTAGCAGATAGTTGTAACTTCGATTTACCAGCTTTATTCTTCTTTGAACTGGCTCTAGTAGTATCATTCTTTGAACCAGCCCTAACAGAACTACTCTTTGAACCAGCTCTAACACTGTTGATCGCGTACGCTCGCACACATTGGGTAGATACAAAATGCCCTAGCGGGTTAAATGTCCTAATAGCCAGTATGGAGACCATTTATATTTCACACTAGTTTGCTAGATTTCTATATCCTGTATTCTTCTGATCTTAAATTGATATCTTCTATTTAAAGCATTCCCAATTTTTGCTTTTCATAATACTCAAAAAGTCATATAAGTAACCTCAGGTAAATCAATGGGGCGATCAAATATTGATAAATAATGTACATAAAGGAATTAATAAGTGCAAGAAGGATGCGTTATATAGTATTTAAAATCTTATTGTAGTATGCTTTTGAATTTGTTGTTCGATTCTAAGGCCTTTTTCAATGCCAAATCATAATCGACTGTTCAAACTGTTCAAGTGAACAAAGTATCTTCATCTCTCAAGTATTCACCGATATCGGCTTGTCTGAATGCAACGATGGCGGTTGGTTGCAAGTTTTTAGACTCTAATGTACTCTTGGCACTAACACCAAACCCAAGTGGCATATCGTTCATGGAGAACACTATCAGACCAGCATGTTCTGGAATATCGTCAGTCATCTTACCAACATGTGCTTTCAACACATGGTTACCATATAGAAAAGGCATTTCACCATTTGGCTTAATCCATATCTTGTACTTGGCGTGCTTGGCCAATACTGACAGAGCAGTGATATGCAGTCTGAATTTACCAGTCTTTGTAAACTTCCCGAGACATATACCCACAGACATTAGGTTCTGTCTAGCTACACTTGTAGCTAGCTTGGCAATATATTCTGGAACGTAGTAAACTCTGTCCTTCTGCAAACGGAACACATGGGGCACCTCCTTGTTGTCCACAAGGTAGGCTATGTTTCTACCAATGTAACCCGCTAGTTTCTCAAAAACAACCTTAGTTTCTTCCTCAGTTAGCTGTCTCATTTTTCGTTAACCTATTCAATTCGACCTCTTTGTAGTAACAGTTGACCAATGTTTTTGTAACAAGTGTTTAAAAAACCTCAATATAAATTGTTTTTGAAATGTTACACTTTTGCAGTATGAGCGATGAGCTCAGCTCATCGCTTCAATGCTAATTATTTTGTCAAAGATGCTCTTCGCAGTGGAAAACTGCAATTCTCAAAAAAATTTTCAGCGGACGTTATTGGTGATGTTGTGTGATCTATACTGTATAAAGCCAAAGTAGACAGACATGAGTATAGTGGTGGGCTGTATCACTAGCCATATTCAGATGTTTCGAACAAGAAGTTGTCAGACATTTTGCTTAAGTTAGATACTGAGTGGCCATATGGATACAATTGTGGGCCGTCTAGCTAAAAGTAGACTTCCCAAGCGGAAGATGGCACTTGTGCTCGGATATTTGGGTACTGGGTACCAAGGTATACAATACAACCCGCCTGCCCATACTATCGACAACGAGCTATTTAAAGCGTTAGTGGCTACTAATTGTATATCACAATCCAACTCTGACGACTTTTCAAAGAGCTCATTCTCCCGAGCCACGCGGACCGATAAGGGTGTACATGCGCTCACCAACTTGGTTGCGTTAAAGATGCAAAGGTATGAGGTGCCGCAGCAAGTTAAGGCAGAATTGAACGAGATTCTACCCGATGATATACGCATATGGGATGTCGTGCCAGTAAAGAAAAAATTCAATGCTAGGGTCATGGCGGGAACAAGACACTACCGGTATGTGATCCCAACATTTTTGCTCCAATGCGGTCCCCATAGCGATCTCTCGACCTCTCAGCTTGCCAGGTTCAAAAACATCTGGAATATATTTCTTGGTACGCACAACTACTACAACTTCACACCAAGAAGAAAAGACACAAACGCCGACTCCCCACAGAACATGAGACATATGTACTCGATCCAGGTCTCTGACCCATTCACCATAGCCGGTTCCACTCAGTGGCTGTCCATTGCCATACACGGCCAGTCGTTCCTGTTACACCAGATCAGAAAGATGGTGCACTATGCGCTATCAGAGTACCACAGAGGCTCTAGCGATACAAAAAGCATGGAACTCTTAGAAACTGTAGATCCCGATCTTACATCAGCGACTGCCTTAGACACACCCACGGAGCAATACATACCGCTAGCGCCAGCCGCAGGGTTGTACTTGCACCACCCAACGTTCGAAGGCTACAACAACCAGCCAGCTGCTCGACGGCTACAGGTTCTAGACCTCAGCGGATACCCCGCATGCGCGACTTTCGAAGATCGCATACACACAGAGATAGCCCGCAGCGAACATGTCTTCCACGAATACATGGCTGTGATACGCCAATAGGAGAGAGGTATTACCGCTTTGGGAAGGAGAGAAGGCTCCTTTATTGTTCTCTTATCTAATCACACCATGCTCTCACGCAGCTAAACAAAAACGCACGCGCTGTCTTCTGTTTCTGTTTGCGCGCAGAGACACTGAACATGCATCAATTGACTAATAAGCTTTTGCTGGTGCTGCACCATATTCTACCACAGTCACATTTTTTCCCACGGATAACGCCTTGTGTTCCAAGGCAGTGCTCGGAGGCGTGGTGAAACCTGATTTTCTATAAATACCAAAGAAAACGACCAGACACCAATGAAATCAAAAGCTGTCCCAATCCCCATTCCCATGCCCAGAAACAGCTGCACAGAAAAGCAATAGCTTGCTCCACTGACGGATATTAAAGGCGGTTCCTGAAATTTCCTAATTTAGCTATACAAGATAAGATCTTGTTTCTTTCTATTTTTTCTTGGCTTCCTGGGAATAAGTGGGGCACAGACACCCCCGCAAGCTCCTAATCCCAAAAAATGGCTAAGAGAACGCTCAATTTGCTTTTTATATATATTTCTATTCTTGGCCTTTCAAACCACAGAATGTCCTGTAGCTCTTTATTTTTTTGCTTTCTGTCCGCAATCCCTTAGTCTGTACATACGTTTCGCATCTATGTATTAGTGTTCTTGCTACTTCACTTTCACACATGCAATGCCAATTAGAAAAAGAGCGGGACTTTTTCCATGCTTCTATGGAGTATTTGTACGCCTCTTTGTCTGCTAATATCCCTATTGCCTGGGATCTGGAAATGTATTGGGCAATGAAGTGTAGAAGATTAGTGCGCACCATTCTGTGGATCAACGGATCAGAATTGGACACAGAAGCAATATTTCTAGACTTGGCGTAGATCATAACGCAGAGAACAAATCCTTCGAGTATTAGTGTTGGAAGGTGGAAAAAAAAAAACTGAAAAAGTTTTGAAAAAAATACAGCAGAGGAAATTAAAGACTTGCATTATCTGCTACACATGGGGTGAGAAAGGGACAGGGAAGGCGCAATAAGACAGGCAAGGGCCTGCGAAGAGGCTTTCCACAATAAAAATAGTATTGCATAAAGGTAAAGACTTATATATAGCTTCGTTCTTCGATAGTCCTGATATATAAAGGAAGCGTTCCAGACAAAACAAAAAGTAACTAAACATCCATTGAATTCTTATTCTAGAGGAGACCACCTTTGGAATAGGATGAAGGAGTGGCTTATTTGGGTAGTAGAGGTGTTTATATGGTGGGGACAGCTATGGTTCTGCGGTGATATTGATCGCAACTATTTTGAGAGAAGTGTGGCAGTGAAGACAAAGTACGATGGGGTTAGGCGACGTGAGTATTTTGTGCCATTGAAGCTGGCCACGAATAGTTATGACGACATGGCTGTTTTCACCGAACTAGAGTATTCTCCCAAAAGGGAGAACGCTACGTTGTTGATGCTTGTTAGAAATTGGGAATTGAGTGGAGCCCTGGCGTCCATGCGGTCGCTGGAGGATAGATTCAACAGGAAGTATAATTATGATTGGGTCTTCTTGAATGATGTGCCGTTTGATGAGGATTTCATGCTGGCAACATCTGCTATGGCTAGTGGTATGACTTACTATGGTATGGTGCCGCCCCATGAATGGTCTACTCCAACTTGGATTAATGAGGACCAGTACGCACAGTGCCTGAGAGACATGGAAGGCAGCGGTGTCATATATGGTGGTTCAAGATCATACAGAAATATGTGCAGGTTCTACTCTGGTTTTTTCTACAAGCAGGATCTTTTGAAAAACTATGATTACTACATGAGAGTAGAACCCAACGTTGAGTATTTCTGTGACTTCCCATATGACCCATTTAAAGTCATGCGTGCAAATAAATACAAATATGGCTTCTTAATGTCATTATATGAGTACGAAAACACTATTCCACACTTGTGGCATGCAGTTGAGGATTACATTAACGAATATGGTCACAAACTCAATTTTGAAAACAATTCCTACAGTTTCTTGGTGGATAAAGACCATTTCAGCCCAAATACCATGGGTATCATAGAGTCACACACCGATTACAACCTATGCCATTTCTGGTCCAATTTTGAAGTTGGAGATTTAAGTTTCTTCAGAAGTAAAGAGTACGAAGAGTTCTTCGATTTTATGGATCAAAAGGGAGGATTTTATTATGAAAGATGGGGAGATGCACCAATACATACAATTGCTGCATCTCTACTATTGAACACTAGTGAAGTGATACATTTCGATGAATTGGGCTACAGACATGAACCATATCTCTCCTGCCCGAGATCTCTGGGAATACAATTACAACAAAGATGCCTGTGTGATGTAAACTCCGATGTCAATTTGGACATTTCATTGGCAAGTTGTCTACCTAGATGGTGGAGGAACGGGTCTGGCAAAACGTTTGTTAAACCCAAACAATTTACAGATTAATCGCATTTTTTTTACCTTTAAGATTTACAAGTGATATATAGAGTAAGCATTTTCTTTTTTTTACCACAGCATATTATGCTCCCGGACTACAATGACAGAGGATAAGCAATATATAAATAAATGTTCCAAGCCTCAGGTCATCACCATTTCATGGATCGCTTAACCAAGGTCAGACCTCAGAAGTAACCTCAAACAGCAATGGTTTTAAAGTTGGAGACTGGCCGATGAGACGTATCCCAACGGTCCAGATAAAGTTCTATCTTTGAAAACACATAAAAAAAGAACTCACATCAATTCTAATGAGGAAAGAAACAAAAATACTTGCTAATTATTTTGTGTAGGTGACCAGGTCGGATAAACAGGGTAGAATTGAAAATAAATGTTCTATCTGCATTGAAATCCAGTGTCTTCAATGATAAATAAGTCAAGCCTGCACATAATAACTAACTCAAAGCGCATCCTTATCTCTAACATCCACACTGGAAAAGACATGAATCCTTGGTAATTTTAGATAGACATGACAAGAACTAAAACCGAAAATAAAGTAGGAAATTATAACTTGTTGACTTTGCAACGAGCTCTATTTATACAAATTTTTTCTCTTCAGGAAGAAACATATAACGTAATATATGATATATTATTTTCAAGTGAATAAAAATGCAAAGAATAGGCAAGCAAAAGTATAAGCTGTATTTTATGTTGGAGCAAATATACTGAGGGATAATAAGCTGGGATATATATAAATTAAACAAAGATATTACCCTTCCAAGCCCTATCCGAACAATCAAAATGAGCAAAAGCTATCCGTTGCTTGCTAACTTGAAGGCTTTTAAGAGCAAGGTCAAATCAGCTCCTGTGCTCGGAGTACCAAGGTCCAACAGCAATAGTCGAGCCAACAGTAACACTAGTGTTAACAACAGTGACAATATAGTTGAGATCAAGGATGAGGATGATACTAGCGCCACACCCAAGAAAAGAAACAGAGCTGCCACTGAGGATGAAGTTGATCTAATTGATGATGATAGTGATTATGACAGTTCACCATCAAAACGTGTAAAACCTGGTTCTTTAGCTGCTGCTGCCTTGCAAGCCAGTCAGGCTGATATATCTAAGAGTCATGATTCATCTAAACTTTTATGGGCCACAGAGTACATTCAAAAGAAGGGTAAACCTGTACCGTTAACTGAACTTATGGACTATCTCTCCATGAAGAGAGACGATAAGGTGATAGGCCTTCTGAAAAAACTAGAGCGGATAGAGTTTGATGAGAAGAAGAGCACATTCAAATATCTATCGACTTATGACGTACATTCTGCGCAGGAGTTATTGACACTGCTAAAGAACCAAGTCACATTCAAAGGTATTTCATTCAAGGATTTGAAAGATGGTTGGCCGCAGTGTGAAGAGACCATCAATGATCTAGAGGAAGAGAGCCAAATACTGGTCTTGAGAACCAAAAAGGACAAGACACCACGTTATGTCTGGTACAACCGTGGTGGTAATCTAAATTGCATCGACGAAGAATTCGTGAAAGTCTGGGAGAATGTCCAACTGCCACAGTTCACCGAGCTGCCAAGAAAGCTGCAAGAACTAGGTTTAAAACCTGCTAGCATCGACCCATCCTCTGTCAAGAGACAAACTACAAGAGTTGAAGTCAAGAAGAAGAGAAACAGAAGAGGTAAGATCACGAACACACACATGGCTGGTATCCTAAAGGACTACTCGAACAAAGCATAAAATAGAAACACTATTATCTTAAATAATTACATATCATTGCGCAATGAAACGACTAGTATATTGATCCATATGCTTTACCATTATAGGTAATGACGAGGAAACCCTAATCATCAATGACCTAAGACGTTCATATGGTGCGATACCCAAATCACTATGTACACACAGCACTTTTCCACGAGGTTCTGCAGATACAGTTTACACAACCCTAAACGTATACAGTGACACAAATGTATCTTTTTCATGCTTTTCAGAAGCCATTGGCTGTGAAATTGCGCAGAGAGAAACTCGAGTTTTTCTATGTGCTTCTAGCTGAGAAGAGAAAATTTTTTTTTCTTCAGTCGTTTTGCGATGCCCTCTAGTATTTGGAAAAGTATAAAAGGGCATCGGTACTTCAATTTATGTAGTATATTGTTAAAGTATAGTTTTTTTATCTTGCAGTGTTTTACATATGTTAAATTACAAGATAAGTAAGGACTTTGATTTATGAGCTATCATGGATCAAGTTCTTCTGTTCTTAACAGATGCATAGCGTGTATGCTGTGTGAATAGGGAATTTTGTTTTTGACTTTTAAATACTTCTCAAGGTTGAGAAGTGTCCGGGGAATTACTTCCCATGATATTTTTTTTTTCTAGTTGCTTTGATGAAAACGGTAATCTTCTTTCCCAGTCCGATTCGACCATGACGATCAGGGTTTCTACCACGTCCATCTTTCTCTGACTTGACTCTCTCTTCTCTTCGGAGGATTGGGAGGATAGGATGGGATTGTGAGGACTTTTCTTGCCAGTGTATTACGTATACACAACAAAGACTCTGAGCATTCTAACTAGAAAAAAGAATATAACTTTTCCCAGGACAAAGTTGAAAATAGAACTCTAACACACAGATCTATTGTCTGCTAAGAACAAACAAATTATAGATTACGATGATGAAAATTCGGTTCCTTACATTCGCAGTTTCCACGGTAGGAGTACGCCTTACGAACCCATCGTTAGTACTTTTCGGTGACCGCCTCTTTACGAGACCTTCCTAGGATGTCTGAGTAATCTATAAAAAATCTTGGTTTTGTAAAAAAAATTGTAGAAATGCTATTGAATCATTAATATCTAGTCAGGATAACATACTATTTATAATATTCCAAATGGCTTTGGTTGCCAATCGTCATGACTATCCCAATTAAACGTCTCAATGGATGGGGGTTTGACACTTTCCTTTGATTTTAAATTCAACAATCTCTGCTTAAGTTTCTGTAGGTCATCGCTAAGCTCATTGTTATGCACCGATGCTTCTTTTGCTTTCTTTACTACAGCTTTTGCTTTAGCACCATACATGCTGAACTGTTTTTCCTCCTCTAACATCACATGCGATTTAAGATAATCCGCCACTAATTGATTCCATTGTCTCTGTGTATCATTTAACTTGGCTGTTGTATCGTTGTTATCTTTCCTTCTTTTCTTTCTCCTCCAGTTATGATTGCCAATATCTTCTTCAAGCTTTTTGACGAGCAGCGATAGTAACTTGAATTGCATAAATGTCATATCTGGATTGAATAGCTCCGATAGTTCAGAGATTCTGGATCTGATATTTAGCAGGGAAACCAGTGGTGACAATAATTCCTTCTCTAATACTATCCATTTACTAAATCTTGATCTGATCGCATACAAATCTTGTTTCAGTTCTAAATTACCATCTTGGTACAGAACCGTATACGCTGAAAACATCCATTTAATTAATTCCAAGTCAAAGCCAGGCAACTTACGTACTAACAAGCTCAAAAATAGGTCATCATAAAATTTAAGAAAAGTCCTCATGAATAGATTCTTATCACGTATAACTTTCCAGAGATATTTTACTTCCGTTATCGTTTCATCAATAAATTTTACCAGTTGATCAGCTTTACTGGAATTAGTTTTTCCACCATCATCAACTACAAAATTATCACTGCTAATAATACTATTTTTCTCTTCGAGCCAAATATTACAGTTATCTCTTAGCTCGGTATTGTTATTTTTCCATAGCTCAATTTTTAATCTCAACCGATCCAAATATTCTTGCTGTCTTATCGTCTCTTCATCCAGAGCATCATCCTCATTCAGTGAGTCATCAAGCTCATCGTTATCCCAATAATTTTTCCACAACCACTGCAGAGCATCCTTTGCTGCCATGCGAAGCATATCAATGTTTGGCAGATCTCTCTCATGCGTACCCCAATGCCTTAGGTCAACAAACCAAGACGGCAGACCCACATTTCTTGCTATGGTATGCAATGGAATGGCAAATTGTGTCTGTTGCGAAGGATCTAACACACCATTCACAAACCGGATCATTGCCATTGTGTACGTCATACGTATATTCATCTTGTCAAATAAGTCATCAGAGCCACCATGCTTCTCATCTGCAAGAATAGCACTTGTCAATTGCGCGGTCGAGTCAATAACATGTGGCAAGTACTGAGAACCTTTCAATTTATAACTCTTCACTCGGCTAATAGCCTTCAACCTGAGATCATTACCGTCACTGACACTATAAAACCATTGCTTCAATTCGTCCAACTCTTTCTCATCCTTCCACGGCACAACTCTTCCATGCGACATATTCACTATGCAACCAATTCCACTTTATAGTATGATTACTAGAATCAAAAAAAACAATGCAGTGCCACACCAAGCTAGCAATACTAGTTGTTATTTCGATTCAATGTTGTTTCTTTTTCTAGAGCTCATCGCTAGCTCATCGCATTTCTGAAATTTTTCACTTTTTCCCCAGGGCCCTGAGTCTTTCTCACACCTCTTTTCTTGATATAAGGCAAAACCTATAAAATGCTTGATCATTCATAAATTGGTACTTTCATAAACACTTTCTGATCCGCCGATAAGTTGCTGTGGATTAGCTTATTATAAATTATAGAAGCAATACACTGTGCTTAAATATCCCAAAAAGTTATACTGAGCTGGATCAGATATTCTGGTAAATACATAGGGTGTCTGATAGATATTGCCAGGGCAACCAGAATATTTTAGCTAGACTTCGTGAAGACGGTAAGATATAAATTTATTCTTGAATCAGCTGTTAGTTTTATAATTCAAGATGGAAGAACCCAAGAAGGTCACAAAGTCTAGGCGCCGTCCTATGCTAGTATGTGTGAACTGCCGAAAACGGAAGTCTAAATGTGACCGCCAGTTACCATGCAGTAAGTGTATACAACACGGTGACACAGATACATGTACATACTTGAATGATGTTCCCATAGGCAAGAAGAATAATGTTCCTAATACTCAAGTGACTCCTAACAGTTCAAGTCCCAGTATCGTGATTAATTTACATCAGAATGGCAATGACTATAAAACAAAAAATTTGAATGGTCAGGATAACACCCTTCTGAAAGAAATAAATAATAATATATGGGGTAGAAATAGCCCCATATTTCCAGACAGTTCAGATCATTCACCTCCAACACAAGTTTTTGGGGATGGCCCTAATTTAAAACCCAAAGTAATTGGCCATTGCAGATACTCTGGCGAAAATCAATATATTAATATGGTACCCAAGGGTTATTTAATCGAAGTAAAAAGATCATCCGTAACTCGTTATGCAATGTGGACAAGCACATCGGTAGAGTACAGAGATCCTTACTTAAGTTGCATGCTAATGTTCAAAAAAGGTGCTGTTAAAGCCACTACTGAACAAATGAAGAAAAAGATGAAATTTAAGAATTTACCTAATTCATTCGCCCTATTCACAGCATTTGACAATGCTGATGATGGTAAAGATAAGCCTAACTTGAACCATGCGAAAATATTTAATAAGTTTGCTGAATATAGGCAGCAAAAATCAATTGGAGATCTGTCTGAGGATCATATTCTGGATACAAAGGATTTACCTCGTAGACAAGCTGTTGAAAACTGCGTACTTATGTTTGCAAAATTCCATCTTTGCCCATTATTACCGTTATTTAATCTTCCTCATTTGATGGAAGAGGTAAAGATATTTTATGACAATGTTGAAAAAACAGGTAAAGTATCAACAAAAAATGGCGACAATTGGATATACTGTATTATTTTGCTTCTAACCAAAATTTGTAAGTTAGCCATATGTATGTCTAACATACCAGGTGATGATGTTAGCCCTATCGCTCAATTGGATACCACCAGATTTATTCCTCTGGTACATAAATATATTATGAATCATAATTTATTTCGCAAATGCACATTACACCAGTTGCAAGTCTTACTTTTGTTAAGATTTTATAATTGGTGTGCACCAGAAGATGGCGATGGACAACAAGGACAACAGAATAGTATTCTAATGGGCATGATCATTTCCAGTGCAAAAGAACTCGGTATAGGATGGGATCTATTTACCCCCGGATTTCCTGTTGGCATCGATATATCAGATGGTTCTAGACCTTCTGCACAACATATGAATGCTGAGGAGTATACTACATTATATCAAAAAATATGGTGTTATATTTTATTTTGGGATAGAAAAATGCTATTGGTAAATGGTCAAAACTGCATAATACAAAGAAGTAGAGATACTGATTATTCACTACTCGAGGCAACTTTTAGTAAGGAAGATGGTAGTGAGTTTTTTCGATACTTTATTCATCTAGATTCGCTACTTCTGGAAATTAATGACCTCATATCTTCAAATCCCACTAAAGTAAATATAACAGCTCTTAATAACTGTATGACATCTCTTGAAGAGGAATTTCGCAATATCCATACAATCGTTAATTCAAGAGAAATACTGCAAAGCAATGATGATCCAAGATTTTTTGAAGTTAGTTGGAATATCAAGATAGCCCGTGCTTGTATTTTGCATGCTGAGGTGGTATCATATGAAAAGGAATGTGATTTTGTAAGATGCCATTATGCAATTCAAAAATTGTGGGAAATTGTCCTATCGATGTGTTCCGACTGTATGGAATACTGGAGCCAGAGATCAGAAGCATTCCTTGGTAGTTTGAATAACTTTTATACCAATCGTATTGTCGAGATTGCTGCTGACAGGCTCGTACATTTTGTGAAGGCAATCATTTTGCGGCTCCATAGATTTCATAATGTAAAGGCTGAAGATAAGCAGATACTAGTTCAGTTCATGCATAAGTTCTGTTCCTTATATTTTACAAACTTTGGTAGGGAATATTTCAGATGTTTCAAAAGTTTGTTCAATTTGAAGATGGATTATAGAGTTCTTTCATATTCAAGTGTAAAAGACCCATGGACTGTCATGCTGACATTCATTTTACATGAAATGTCCTACGGTGAACAGCCGGAAGGTAAGTTATCATTAAGAGACAGACTACCATTGATTGCCAAATTACATGATAAGTTAAGCTATATGCCCAGCTCTTTTAAAAACCATGACCTTATCTTAGATGCTTGGCAGACGTCTATTTATCCAATTTGCCGGTATGATGAGCACTTCCAACTTAACCTATACATTAGTGAAATTAAAAAGCTAGACGAACATTACAAAATAGATAAGGATAAAAATTTATTTGAGTCGTTCTACAACAACGAAGTAAAACTATTTGGTGAGGAATTTGGAACTCAAGAAAGCTGTAATTCTGCTTTTCAAAAAGATTCATCTGAACCTCCTCAAGAAACTATTACACTAGATGAATGGGGTACCCTTTCGGGACCTTATGAAGGTAATGATATATTGTTGGCATCAGAAACTGATTCAAAGGCGTTAAGATATAATGATCAGCTAATCCAAGAAATATTCAATCCAAAAGACTTTCTTCCATTCCTATGATACTGATAGATATACAGAATGGACAAAAATTAACGATATAAAAGTTTCAAATTTTAGAACTTAATACATATATACTATTATATACACGGTGAAATGACAGGTAGAATAATTGCTAGTTTGTTTTTACTGCAGACACTTCGACAGAACCGAGCAGTCGGTTTTGAAATAAACTTCATCTTGACCATATACGCTTTATTATGTTGACAGTTCGTAGGTAAAGTGTTAGAGCTAACACTTATCCACAGTTGCAGCAATGGTAAATTAGATAAGACAGGTTATGAATTCATTTGAATTACAAAAACTCCTTGGCTTTTTTAGCATATGCATGACAGTCTCTCAACCATTGCCTGTACTCTTTTACTGAACCAATTTTCTCACCATAATAGTCTGGTACCGGATTACTGAAACTTTGTGAGGAAGCATCTACTCTGTTTTGAATAACGTGTTTCAAAAATTCCTTGTTCTTCAAGTTATATTGTGCTAGTTTGTTACCCTTAGTTAGCTTGAACACCTGTGATCCCACAGCTGGGCCCATTAGGTAACCCAAGGCACCTGAGGCCATAAGACCGGCAGTAACCACAACTAATGGATCAAAACCGAATATCATCTGCGTGGGGTCAATCTCCATTGTAGATAGGTATGCCCAAGACACATTAGCACCCACTAAAGCAGTGAACACAGAGGAGCCAACATTGATTCTGCGCTCCTGCTTTCTCAACTGGAAGAAATCAGTCCATGTAAGACTGTCTTCAGGCTTGTCACTGTAATATCTAGCATTACATTTAACCAATGGCCTTATCAAACCAGGTCTAGCCACACTTCTTCTAACAATACCTTGCGTAATTGATAGCATCACAAACTTTTATTTATTGTATGAATCAAAAATTCCAAATTTAGGTTTCTATGTTAATAATACTTGCTGAAACTCCCAAAACTAGTGGAGTGAAATCCAAAACTAGAACTGCTCTGAAGTAAATAATGTAATACATGCAAAACAATGACTCTCTGAAACATCTTCCCTAACAATAATTGTCATTGAATTCACAGCTTGAGAAGGGCCTGAAACCCTTCAACATCGGCATTTTACAGAGAGAGAAGTCTTTAGGAGTTACTATGAAAGTCACGTGGTAGAAATATTATTCATATATAATTGCATAGACTATAAGACTAACAAGTCTTGTGTCTTTCCCAATACTCAGATTCCATGTCTGAACGTTTATTTCGTGAACAGCTTCCTATTTCTTATCAAATGGGTTTGTGTTTAGCCGATTTATATAGTTTGTCAAGTGTTCATTTTGAATTGGACAGTAGAAACTGATCCGATGAACAAGGTAGCTATTGAGAGCTTATTTCTTGAAGTTACATACAGTTATTTAGCAGAGAGTATGTATTGGTATTATTGTAGCAAGAACAGTGGCTCTCGATGTATATATATTCGAGTTCAGTATATCAATATCTAGTCACCAGTGCACTTGGCCATCTGTGTGATTGGAGACGATTTAAGGTGTGAAGGGGTAAGGATTAGATGAGAAGAAGGTTTGAAGACCTTATATCTTCAATTACTGCTTGCGATACCGATTTTATTTGCAAGTATTTTAACAACAACAAGCGAAAAACTAGGAACCATGTCTATGTTTAGAACTTTGCAAAGGCAGCCCCGTACCATATCCCTATTCACACATGATTTGGAGAACAGCAGACCATGTCTCAGTATTCTCGAGTATTTAAAGAGTCACACGACCAATCGCTTTGACTTAGAGTTGAGCACCAAGTTTCCAACTTTGGACCAGGTACACTACATGAACGCCATCAACCCGATGATCCTGCGCGCACAGATTCCGCATCTCACCAAGATCATGAAATTGAAGTCCTATGACCCACTATTTGGGTCACAACTATCTGACTGTGTCACTAAGGGGTTCTGGAACAAAGAAGCACCATTGTGGGTAGACTGGGAGAAGAAAGCACTGGGAACTGACCTACAGAGCATAAAGGAACTATTAGAAAAGGACTGAGAATGTCAGAACGTGTACATATATTCCATCTTCATATTCATTTATAGGCCACATAATATCCATTTTTATTTCTAATGAGTTAAAGAATAGTAGCAAGTATAGTGTCGAAATTACAGGTTGCATAGAGTACTTTTATTGCCGTTGTCGACTTCACAAGGTAAAACCTCCTTGTAATCATATTAATCTATTAGCGTTACAAGATAGTAAGAACGGATTAGTGGAGATAAACTCTATAATAGTTATTGATTGATAAAAAAAAACCCAATAGATTCACACGATCGACTGCCATAAATACGCCCATATATATACTAGATTGGCTAATATCTAGCTATATAAATATGTAAATCATGTGATATATTAGCTACGTATACAGCTAGCGACTGTGAAAAAAAAAAGTGCTCAGAAGCATCGAATTTTGGCAAAACGCTTTGGGAAGCACAATGAGCATCCGAAACTCTTGATGGACACTTGGGTTGCTACTATTTGATCTTTAAACATATAGGCTCTTGTCTCAATAGTTGTGATTTGCATCACTGACAAAGAGGTCAAGCTGAACAGAAAAAAGCATTATGTCGGCACCAATTAAGACTAAGCCAAAGTCTTCTATGAAGATAGACAATGCTCCTACACCACACAACACACCTGCCAGTGTGCTGAATAACAGCTACTTGAAGAACGGCAATCCAGTGGGCAAGAGCAAGCCTCCACCAACGATTAGCGAGGAAGATATTCAAACTGCGTTGAGTTCGCAGCAGCCACTATTGCTCGGTGCAATCCAGGAAAAGCTGGGGTCTCTTGTAGGCCAGGATAGTGGATACGTTGATTCTTTGCCACAGGTAGTTAGAAATAGAATATTTGCTCTAAAGAAGCTGCAATCCGATCTGTTTGGTATTGAGAAGGACTTCCAAGTGGAATTATTCGAGTTGGAGCACAAGTACTTACAAAAATACGCGCCTCTACATGCCCGTCGTAGCGAGATCATTAGTGGTAAGCAAGAACCAACCTCTGAAGAAGTTGCTGCAGGTAAAGAAATTCAAGAAAAGGAAGAAGGTGAAGAAGAAGAAGGTGAAAAGCCAACTGACATTCAACTAACGGAGGAAGACATCAAGGGCATTCCATCATTCTGGCTCACTGCTCTGGAAAACTTGCCAATTGTCTCAGACACAATCACTGATCGTGATGCTGAAGTGCTTGAATATTTGCAAGATGTCAGCATCGAATATCTAACTGAAGGCAAGCCAGGTTTCCTTCTGAAGTTCAAATTCAGTGAGGAAAACCCATACTTCAAGACCCCAGAACTAACTAAGACATACTACTACCAAAGTGAGCTTGGTTACTCTGGTGATTTCATCTATGATCATGCAGATGGCTGTTCTATTGACTGGGTAGACAACGACTCCAATGTTACCATTGCCGTTGAGATGCGCAAACAGAGAAACAAGACCACAAAGCAAGTGCGTACGATAGAGAAGATCACGCCGATTGAATCATTCTTCAACTTCTTCGACCCACCAAAGATGGCCGGCGATGAAGAAGACGAAGAAGACCTGGAAGACCTGGAAGAAAGACTAGCGCTAGACTATTCCATCGGTGAACAAATAAAGGACAAACTAATTCCTCGTGCTGTAGATTGGTTTACTGGTGCAGCATTGGAATTTGAGTTCAACGACGCACCAGAAGATGAATTCGATGAATTCGAAGATGAGGACGAGGACGAGGATGAAGATGAAGAAGAAGACGAGGATGAAAGAGACGACTTCGCAAATAAGAAAGAAGAACCTCCTGAGTGCAAACAATCTTAAAAAGCAAAAAGATTACAAGCAATCAGATTTGCGTTGCTCCATCTCATCGCATAAGTAACCTCATTTAAGGGGCCGAGTGCGTCTACGTCTGTGTGTTTTTATCTATAGTAAAATAATTTGTCTTCTATATAATACATTTTCATATAAAAATCTGTTTTCATTATTATAAGAATGTCTATTTTTTTTTCTTTTTTTCATTTTGTAGTAATAATATCTTGCAACTTTCCACTAAAACTATATTACTTGTAGTTATTATAGATAGTAGATCTTCTATAATCTGTGAAAGAGTCATATGAGCACTTCAAAACGGCAGCCCTCCCATTTGTCCTAAACATTCATCGAAGCAGCACTGTTATCTGCAAGGGACTACATATTAATTGTCACTTCGTTGGCAAGTAGGGCATGTCACAGACTGAACTCTGTTTGTGTGTCTGCCTTTCCCTCCTTTCGAAGATAAGTGATAAAATTGTCCCACTTAAGACCTTACTGCTCGCAACAACTAAAAGCAGCAGAAAGGCATTTTTACGTTAAACTTTTGCCTTGATGTGATGGGTAAGGAAAGGGTGTGGCTCATTTCCTTTAACCTCATCGCATCGCTTCTTGTGTTATCTTGACTTTAAAACCTTCGAGGGTGGGCCATCACAACTAAACACCGACGACTGAAGACACTGTAGCAATATGTACCCTTCATTACCTTATTTGTTAACTCTCTAGAGCAACCCTTGCATTGTGTCCTATAAGGACATTAACAAATTACACATAGATATATATGTATATATATAAATCAAGCATTTTCAAAGGTCTTCAAGGAGTCGGAAAGTATCGAATAATTCTCAGCTTCTCTTTTTAAAGTTAGAAATCGATTTTTCTATTTTCTTGCTTATTCAGTAGGAGTTTCATTAAGATCAGTATATACATTTATTTGCAGATGACTGAAGGTAATTACGCTGAAGTTGCCAGTAATGGCCAAGAGAAGAAAGTAGCCAAGGAGGAATTGCACTCCTCATTGGTGACATACAGCTCTCCAACTTTGCAGCACTTGCATCGTTACCCAGTGGTTGACAAGCTTATCAAGCGTGCTGTTAGTGTGCCAGTGGTGAGCAAAGCCATCGCTGTGTCTTTGCTGGCTGTAACGGGTCTTAAGCACAAAGTTTGGGACTCCGGCAAGTTCCCTGCAGTTGCTAAGCCTGTGGTTTCAAGCAGTTTCAAACTCTTGCACAAATTTGATGAATTAGTGAACCTGTTGGTGTTTAGCGAAGGTATCGACGCTTTGTTCTACGCTGCCAAGGAACACAAGAATAGACCTGGTGTGTGGTTAGTATGGTTCCTACTTGACTATTTTGCCAATGTTTTCAACATAATCTTAAAAGAGTTTGTGCTGAAACCATTCAAATTGGGTAATGTAGCTATAAAAGATGCTTCTGATGCAACACACAAAGTCACAGATGTGAAGGAACTGCCTCATGTTTCTGAGCTAAGCGATACCACCAAGCGTTTGTCACAAGATCTACAAAGCAAAGTTTCCGAATCTTATATTCAGCCTACCAAAGAGTCTGCGATGCAGAAATATGACACTTACATCAAGCCAACTGCTGAGAAGTTGCACAACGTATATGCAGGCAATGCCAAGGAAAAGATCGATACTTATGTTAAGCCAAAGTATGACTCCTACGTAAAGCCAGGCTACGATACTGCTAAGGAGACTTATAAGACTATTACTGCCACTTACGAGCAGAAGTTGAACAAGACTGAAAGTATTCCTCGTGCCATCGTTGACACAGGTTATGAGGTTGGTGTCACCACTATAGGAAAATTGAGAGGATCTACCCCACCAAAGGAGCAACAACGTCCACAAACTACTGAGGTGTCCTCCTAATTTCAATTCTGAAACATATCGCTCAAAGTTTATGCTTTGCAAATAAATTTAATATTCTAAGTTACATCTCGGCCTGTTTTTATTTAGTTATTTAGAGTCAATTATTAGAGATGAGACCTTTTTATTTGATATTTAAAGTAATTCAACCTATACAAAGCTATCATTTTATTCTAAGATCTTAATATTAATAAATCAAAATTTTACTCAGCAAAAAATATTGTTATAAGCATAGATAGATTTATAAGATGCATACTAAATATATAGTGCCATCAAGCCTCTTTAGAGTCCTGAGAGTGCATTAAGATTGTTTTGATCATTTCGTTACCTATTTGGTTAGCTTCAGGAAGCATCGGTTCAAAGAATTTTTGAACATCTTCAAATTGTCTTTTATATAAGTCAAAATTTCCGAATGTTACAATTGAACTCCATTCTCTAGCGGCTACTACAAACTCAAGGTCATCCCTTCTAAATGAGTGGTCATCAATGGCAGCATCAATGGTTTTTTCTAATAGGTCTGGTGATAGGAATAGGAATTCGGAAACACCAAGAAATATTCTAAATAGTGGTGTGGAACAGATCATATGATCATATGGATTGATTCCCAGCTGATGCCACGAGTCAACAATAGCCAGCAATGACAGATGTGAATTTGGCAAAGAAGTACTTTCTTTGCTATCAGAAGATGCAGAATCTTTGGATAATGAATATTTCTCAAAGATCGTATCGTCAAGAAGTAATAAACCAGTATGATTTCCAAACACAAATTCTTTTGCTTTGTTTAATCTCTCTGTAAGTTCATCCTTTTTCTTATCTAAAAATAATGTAAACAGTTCTGTAGCACTTGTTGCGTATTGCAGAATTTGTTTGTGGGCCATTGGGTTTGTAAGTGCTAAACCAGCATAAACATGCCACTTATTTGAATAGATTCTCAAGGAAATATTAACTTTGACATTCTCCAAGCCACCATACCATTTGTTAACACCCAATGTCCATGGATAAACTTTTAGTTTTGCCCATGCCCTACCCATACTTAAGAAGGCAGCATGTGTCACTGCTTGAGTATCAGCTGTAATTCTATCGTGTTCTTCATAGGTCAAATAGACCTGTTTACTTTTGAGACAAGACACCAGAGACTCGATAAACTTCATAGATTCGTCTGTCTTGCTCCTGTGATTAATCAAGACCAGTGGCTGACCCTCTGTATTCACTTTTGGCCCATGTAAGGAGTGCAAAGTTATAATTTCAACATCTTCAGGTAGGTATTTCTCGAAAGCTTTGATTTCAGGAGTCTTACAACTTGTTTGACCACCTACAATGGCACCAACTTTAGTCGATGGCCCATACAATTTCACCAATTTATCAATGTTCTCGGCTTCGACACTGTAAATAATATAATCACTGATTCTTGAAACATAATGACCATTTTTCACAATATCAAATTTCCAGGCATTTTGTCTTTTCCTTTCCGAAAGCGAATCAAATAACTCTTCTCTATCACAAGCAACCACTTTCCAACCAGCACTGGAAAACTTGGTTGCATATAGCAGACCCATATCACCCAGCCCAATAATACCAATTACCTTATTGGCCTGCCATTGTTCTTCCATCATTTTTTATACTCTATTTAGCACCAACCTCTAGGTAGAGAATTATCAGTTATTCAGTTTGTAAAGACTAAGATATAATTATGCAATTTGTATGGTTTAATTCTACAGAATATTATATTAATGAAAGATAACTAACCTTGTAGTTAACAAATAATATCATTTGTGATTTGGGTTTTTAACTTTACAGTTGCGAAGCGTGCGCGACTTTTACTGTGTGACTGAAAAAAAATGGCACTGGATTGACAAAATAATAATGCGATGAGTTAGCTCATCTATCATATATGACAGTTCTTAGAGATTGTTTGTAAATGAACTAATAATAGTTATAATGCTATATTGGTAATCTTAGAGGAGTGAAGTATAATAGTTCTCGATTCTGATCCAATCTTTCTGGTTTTCGGCTTATTCACTAAATGTCTTGATCATACTTTAAATATCCTCACTTCTACACCGCTCAATAATCGCTTCTTGAGTTTAGTTTCTATATCACTATCACTATCATCTATGCTTTCTGTGTCTTCTACTACCTCATCTAATACTTCAATAGTCTTGGTCATTACCTGTACCTTGTGCAGCTTTTCCTGATATGTGGTTGCAATGGCAAGAGTTTTGGTAACACTGTGACCCATTCCTAGTACAGTAACATATCGTTGACACTGGTTTAAAAGCTTGTCTATCCTCTTTGTAGCACTTTTGAAGGGCGTTCCACTCTTCACATACATTGTTGATTTAATCTTTTTGTGTGACATGGTCTTTACCGTCGGTAGCTTTCTAACTAATTTCTCTGCCATGATTATGCTCTTTAGTCTCTATATGCAAGTATTTTATAGCAGTTCAAATATAATGCAACGCCGTCAAAGTTTTCTATAGCTTCCAGATGGTTATATTTGTATATATCTCATCGATTCTTAAATCAGAATGCTTCTTTTTTCAAGCTTTTCAATGGAAATTCGGGCAGGCTTTAAGTTACAGTGGAATATATTGGCAAGTGAAATACCAAGATGTTTTGGCACTGCTTAAAAGTTCTAAATTGCACCTATTGATGAACAATTGGTTAAGCCCATCACTGGACTTATTATTCTATCAGCTTTAGCGGTTCTATTTTTTCACTGCTTTGAGTATAACATTCCTTTGGAGGGGTTTATTATCTTATACCCGAAACTCCGATCACTAACACAGGCAAACCCTTATTCACCATCAAAATAGTCCCAGCAAGTATAAATATAAGTCAAAGCCATTCAATAAAGTTCTAATTATTTTTCAAATAGAATAAAATTAAACAACTGGCACAGATTTAGTTCTTCACAACACTAATAATGGCTTACCATGCGAAATTTATCAATAGCCATGGTCAGAAACCTTCACTAACGCTAGTCACGCCTGTCATGCTTTCCATGAGCTTGGCAAAGATATACCCGTTACTGATCATTGCAGATGCAGCTTTAGATAACTTAATGTGGATATGTGAGGATCCTAACCTCCCGTTTTTATATGTGGTATTGACTTATCTTTCGTTGAGTTTGTACTCTTGGTCATGGGAGTACCCAGTAGCAGGCTCTCAGATGGCTAATATTATTCTTCTGTGGTTGGAGCTCAGCAGTGGAGTTTTTTTATTATTTGCAGCCTCGTACTTCATAAGTTCGGTTTATTATAATATCTCAACATCAGAACCACCAACAGTTGATGATATAATACTTAATTTAGAGTCGTTGTTAGACAAATTAGAGACTTTACGAAATGAGATCATGTTCAGGCGATGGTTCAAGAAACCCATATCCAAAGTGAAAATGTTACAGATATTTGTTAGATTGGTACTGGTATTAACGCCTGTCCATTATGTTCTTATGAAAGTTATTACTGTGCATAATTATTCAAAGCTTCTTATTCTCTTTGCGTTGTTTTATCACTCAGATTGGATGCAAGTAGTCTTGCGACTATGTTGGAGATTGCTAATTGTAAGAAGGTTTTATTTCAGAGTGTTCAACTATATATTTGGAGATGAGTATACGTTGCTGGGCAACAATTCGAAATTCGGTCTCAAGACATTAAATTTACAGCATATTATGCATTTAACTTCTAACTGTTATTTACAAATTCCACTACCCTTGAATGCAGTAACTAAAATGAAAGAGAATCATTTGTTAGAGATATTACTACTGCGATACTTGAATAAAAATTCTAAGGCGCTAGAAAACGACGATAATATCATTAAAGAGTTTGATTCAAAAACCACTGCTGACGTCGTTCCTAAAGAGAATACTACTGATGAGTCTGCAACGACCTCATATAATTCCTCAAAAGTAAAAATTAAGGAAATTGTTGTATTCGAGAATCAAAGAAAATGGAAGTATAAAGGCTGGATTTCTAAGATGCTACCTTATGAACGTCCTCAATTTACGACGAATTGTAATAATAAATATAATGATCCTGGAGCATATATAACAGAGTCCCCTGAGCAGCTGGATTTACAGGTACCCCCAGATTGGTCCTGGATTGAAAAGGAGTGGACTGTATCGTCTTGGGTTTATTCTGACACAGATTGGAATGTTACTGGTACGATGGATTCATTAGAAGGATACACCAGATCAAGAATTTGGAAGAGAAAGATGTTCACTCTTTGATTTTCGGCAAGTATTACATATACTACATTTATTTATATTCTTTAATGAATTGTGTATTTTTTTTCATCTTTCGAAATTGGAAAGCAATTCTCATTAGTTGTTTCTATATTTTACTTGTGTAATATTCGCTCCATAACGAGTGACAAAATAGAAATTTATAAAAGGGTGTTTATCAGGTATAAAGAATACTTATTAAATGACATAATGATAAAGACAAAAGTAGACATTAAAATTTATCAATCACCTTACCAATAATAACCAGTAAAAATGGGGGAAAAAATAAGTGAAGAAATAATTTACATAATGATCGTTTGCAATGTTGGCTTTAAATGATTTAATCCAAATCCATTTGAGCATCGCCTTCTGGAGTAGCATCCTTCTTGGCTTCGGAGTCAGCAGATCTTTGAGCAGCCAACTTTTCACTCAAAGCAGCTAGGTTAGCAGCTTCTTGCTTGGCTCTAAGAGCTTGCTTCTTTTCTTCTTCCTTGGCCAAGTATCTACCTCTAATGACGTTACCGATGGCAGCCAATTCTTCGTACTTAGCAATGTACTTAGCCTTGATAGTGTCGAAACCATCTTCGTACAACCATTCTTCAGCCTTGGCAAGCATGTCCTTTAGCTTAGTCTTTTCAGCATCGGAAGCGAAGTCTGAGTATTCTTCATCAAGCTTACCACGAAGAGTGTAGATGTATTCTTCTAGGTTGTTCTTACGGTCTTCGGTTTCAGCAACCAATCTGTCCTGAGCAGTCATGTCGTTTTCCTTTTCGATCAAAGTGTTCAATTTGTCATCAGCCAAGGTGAAAGTGTGGGCGGTGATTTCCAAAGTGTCCTTCTTGACAGTCTTGGTAACTTCCTTAACTTCTGGAACGGCATCCTCTGGAGCATCTTCTGGAAGTGGAACTTCTTCCTTGACGACAATGTCTTCCAAGGAGTAAGCTTCTTCAATGATGTGCAAACCGGATGGGTCACATCTCAACTTTAACTTGACTGGAACAGAGGTTTCGCCTTCTGGGATTTGGACACCGGTGATGTCCCACTTAGCAATGTTGGCATCTAGATGTGGTGGCAGTTCTTCCTTGTTGGTGTAGTTAGCCTCCATGGAGAAGTCACCAGAACGGTGCAAAGTAATCAACTTAGTTGATGGGAAGTTAGAGTTGGCTGGGAAGACTTCTAGGTGGTCTTCATCTTCAACTTGCTTGTCCCACTTGTAAGAAACGGAGAATTGGTGAATGTCTTCGAACTTGAAAGGTCTAACTCTCAAAGTTGGGGAGTGGATGGCACAGATGAAAGCAGCACCCTTGGCGATAGCTTCGTCTTGGTTTAGAGTGGTAGACAATGGCTTGCCAAAAGCTTCGGAGATGGAGTTCTTCAAAGTTGGGATACGGGTAGTACCACCGATGATTTCAACGAAGTCAACGTCATCCTTGGTTAGACCAGCTTGAGCCAAAGCTTTGGTGACAGGTTCAGTGACACGTTCCAACATTGGCTTGACAAGTTCTTCCAATTCTTCACGGGACAATTGGGAACTAGCGTCAACATCGTTCATGACATTTTCGACACTGAATGGAGCAGCGGTGTTAGCAGACAAGACCTTCTTTAATCTTTCGGCACTGGTCATAACTCTGTTGTAAGCCTTTGGGTTCTCTCTGATGTCGATCTTGTACTTGGTCTTGAACTCGTCAGCGAAGTGTTCGGTGATGGCACGGTCGAAGTTTCTACCACCAAAGTTCTTATCCCAGGCGGTACCCAAAACCTTCAGTTCACCCTTCTTGAAAGCCATGATGGAACAGGTGTAAGAAGAGTGACCAATGTCGATGAAGGCGACGATTCTTGGCTTTTCTTCACCTTCTGGCAAATCGGTCTTGAAGACACCGTAAGAGACACCAGCGGCGGTGATGTCGTTGACGATTCTGACTGGGTTCAAACCAGCGATTCTAGCGGCATCAGCAGCAGCGTAACGTTGTTCCTCGGTGTACCAGGTTGGGACAGCGATACAGACGTCGGTGATGTTAGCCTTGGTCTCAGTCTCAACAGTTTGCTTGACCTTGTTGATGAACATAGCGTTCAATTGGGTGGCAGAGAAAGTAGTACTCTCACCAGCAAATCTGACTTGGGTACCGATCTTACCGTCTTCAAGCTTGACCAACTTGGAAGTGAAGAACTTGGACTCCTCTTGGAAGTCAGGGTGGTCGTAGTCCAAACCCAAAATTCTCTTCAAGTTACCGACAGTGTTCTTAATGTTAGAAGTCTGCTTGGTCTTGGCAGATTCACCCAAAAATCTGTTCTTTTGACCGAAACCAACCATGCTTGGGGTGGAACGGTTGGAAACTTCATTGACAACGATGTCAATACCTCTGTTACGGGCAACAGCCAACACAGAGTTGTCGTTACCGAAATCCAAACCAAATGGAGTACTCATAATGATATTCTTATTATTTTTACTTAGTTTCTCTTCTCCTGCATGAATTCAGAACACTATTTTACACTAGACTCACAACCGTTCTTATATACAAAGCCGGGCGATGAGATGGGGGACCTGTGAAGTGAAATTTTTCACTTCGATGGTCTCGAGGCTCGCCGTGAAAAATTTAATTTCTACGGCACAGAAGGAAAACAGCAAGAGTTCTACGGTGGTTTCTAAGAAGCTTCTAGAAGCTTCTCAATGGATGAGCAGTTTATTACTTGTGTCACATGCCTGCTACGTTCTCTGTGCTATAGAATAGCCAGGCTCATAGCCGGGATCAATAGCCAAGTGCATCAGCTCAATAGCATCCCTCCTGCTTTTAGATACTATAGTGGAATATACTTTTACGGGGTGTATATATACTGCAGATGTACGTATTATACTTCTCATGCCGACTCTATGATCATCAGTAGGGTCTGCCAGCCCGGGGAGGCGGACAGTTTGTACAGGGGCTCTTGGTAGTCCTGGGACAAGGCGCCCTTTACGAGCAATTCCCATTCCTCTTGTGAGAGAATCTGTAGTGAGTGGATGTAGAGCAGCAGGTGGAAGTTTGCTAGCTTGTCGTGCAAGTCGTTGAAGTTTCCCGAGGCTGCTGTGGAGTGCAGGTATCTCTTCAGCTCGTGGTAGTCCTGGGAGTAGCCCATGGCCTGTCTGTTGCTCCATGGGAACCCCGTGACGGAGTTGAACAGCTGGGTAGTGGTGTCCTCGTCCTTCGGGAACCCGTGTGTCAATGACACGATCAAGTAATCGACTGGGAATGCGGGCTTGGCGTTCTCCTTCACCGTCAGACCGTACTCGTTCTTCTTCATGTAGAATATCTCTGGCACGTACCTGTCCTCTGTGGTGTCGTTGATGTATGCCATGGAAGGGTGGGTAGAGCCCCCAATCATGTCTGCCGATACTAGCGCTTCGGCATCGATCGAGACCTGATAGCTGGCTATGTCTATCTCCTCCTTTAGGTTACCTGAAACCACGCATGTAACAAACTTCGACGAAAATATGCCTTGTTCACTGAACTTACTGACATTGGGGTGTCTTGTTTGATGTTGTGCAGCCATTATTGTCTCCAATGAGCTCAAGAAAAAGGAGTCCTTGTGTCTCTTACATAAGACAGTACCGTCTCCATTGCCAGCATCTGTTAAATCTGAAAATATCATACCAACTCGTAACAATCCCATCTCCTTCGCCAGCAGATCGATAGTGTTTAGTTCCTGGGTCACTTGTTCCATATCCATCGTAATACCATCTTGTTCATCATGCTGTGGGGGTTCATATATCGCATGTACACATGCCTTAATTCCCAAGGGAGTCGCATCGTACTTCTCATATTTACCATACAAATATGCAAATCTCTGTGTGCCGCTGGCTCTCCAAAACTCAATAAACTGGTTTATTAGTTCACTGCTCTGAAATTCAACATGATCAACCATTCTAAACTCCTGTTGTTGTAAAGTGATCGCTGATGGCTGACATTTAGAGCATATTCCCTTTGGCCATGGTTCATGACCATTAGTACAGTGCTTATTTATCTTGAAATTGGGCTGTGATAGCGGGGCGATATAGGAACTTCCGCTTTCACGTTTATTTGTACTTTCGTTAAGTTTCTTCAAGTATGCATGAAAAGAAATGTGTTTGATGTTGTTTTCGTTAGCATAGTTGGCGTCCCAAGGTGGTAATGGGGAGCAATATTCACACATCCCCCGATCACCATGCTTACACAGCTTGGTCTTTTGTCTTGGAATTAGTCCATCTAGCTTTTCCAATTCCTTATCTACTTCTAATTCATCAGCTTTTTGAGACTTCCCAGGAACTAGATTGTTTGGAATATTAACTGCCACCGAGCCATTGTTGTCGTTAGCAGACCCCTTAGTTTCGCTAGAGTCCACTTGATAGTGCACATAGACAATATCACCGTGCCTGAACCCCAATGCCTCTATAGTTTTCTCTAGCAAACTTTCTACATTAGTTTTGTCCTTGCCATTTGCCTCTTTACCTAGTTCAATGGCCCTTGGCGTAATACCATGCTCGTTGAGTATCGTCTGTAGCTGTGGCAAAACTTGGCCTAACGTCTCTGACCCTTCACAGCGCACACGGTGCATACCAACTGGACTTCTGAATCTGATAATCATCTTTACTAGCAATCAATTTTGCGTCGGCTTGCCAGGTCTATATACTTGAGAGGCCTATGTCTGTGAATACACTTCTATTTCTATTCGGCTCGCTCTCGCTTTATAAGAAAGCTTTTCCCTTTTTTATGCAGTAAAGCAGGCAAAAATGAATTCTTATCAGAGGGATGGTTGAGTAATGTATCTATGAGACATATAATATCACGATAGCAATATTATTGAGTCGACAAATGTATATTTATTTTTTTTTTCTAAGCATTTCTCAGTGAGGAGCATTACTAATTGCTATTCAGAGGGATGCGAATTAATATTTGTATATTTTATAGCACACTCGCATAAGAGATATTTTTAAATGACAACAGCTTGAAAATAATTGATAAAACCGGCAATACAATAGTGCACATTACACTTCCTAAGCATTATGTCTATTTTGCATATTAAAGACTGCTGACTAGTGTAGAAATTACTAAAAAAAATTAAAAACTCATAGCACCAGGTAAAATGAGCCCAAGAGAAGACGAAAAAATCAAGCAACTATATACTGCTATATAGTACGCTAATGAATATGTATATGCAACATACTTTATTGTTTCTATCTGCCAAAGAATAATATACTTATGCGGGCTGGACATATATACTGTTTCATGTGACCCAGTACGTATGTCAGTACTGAAAAAAAATCGCATAGAAATCTCAAATTCCTCGAATTGACAGCAGGAAGTACATATTATTAGTATTAGTAGTTATTATCTCAATTAGCTTTGCGCACATTCAGATAATACTGTAAGAATAGCTGGTTGGGCAACTTGGCAACTATATATCTTTGGAAGCGGGCAAGATGGATCAAGAGTTTTTCAACGCCACGGATTTCAATGGCACCAATGGCACTCAATTTGAGAATAATGGTACGCGTTTCGACAACGGAACCCATGGTAATGGTACCTTTTTTGAAGAGCCACAAGTTGAGATGAAGGCAGTTTCCTTTTACACACCTTTGTTGTACGTGTCGCTTCTGGTTATCTCGCTATTTATATTTGAATCACAATACAGGAAAAATAAGATTAAGAAGATCAGTGAACTACCATCTATATTTGACGAGAGTGACGCCAAGGATCTGTATATGGATCTGCTGAAGTTACAAAAATCTGGTGACAAGAAGATTCACGAAAAGGTTCTGAAGGCTGGTCTACTGAACCGTTGTGCTGAGGCTATCAGAAGATCCTTAAAACTAAAAGAAATGGCTCCACAAGTTGAAATTCTTTATAAAAACGGGTCCATTGGTGATGACTACTGGCAGCGTTACCAAACTGAGGTTAAACTGGTAGATGTTGAATTCAAAGAATGTATACAGGAATCGGAAAGGCTGCAGCCTGGCTGGGTTCCAACATTCGTGCCATTGGCAAGAGAAATCTGCTTGAATCAAGCGCTATCCAGACGTTACAATGCTATTGCCACTAGAAGAGAGGTCTGTATCGAGGAATGGGGTCTCAAGCTTGACAAGGATGGTAAACTAATATCATCAAAAAACTAGGGTCGTAATGGCATTCTTTGCAAATAATACACGCTTCTTTTAGTAACGTTGATTTCCACTTGGAATCAATTGTTACATTATATTGCATTAAATTTATGTACGCTTATAATAGAAACATCGATACACATGTTTTAGAACAGTTGTGTTAAAAACAAATAAATACGTATTGAAGGAGGGACCAACCTCATAATTCTGATAAAGACAGCATCAAATTTCAATTTTTCTTGCCTTTTCTATTCACCACCTGAAAATCCCAGTCATCTTCATCTGTGATGTAGCTAGACACCAATTCAGTTAGTTGGATCCCGCTGTTACTTTTTTCACACTCTCTGCGCTTCTGATTAAATTCTTTTGTAAATCTCCTACCGTCCATTGTGTCACTACTAGCATAAATAGTCTCTGAAATAATACTTTCAGATTCAGAGTCGGTTGGAAGACTGAGTATTAATTCAAGTACATCCTTTAATGAGTGACCATCATTCAGTTTAATTTGCTTTCGGCACCAGAAGAAGAATTCATCAACGCTAAGTTGTGGGTCCTCATTAACAATAGATATCGGTTCCGTTGCTGATAATAAAGTTTTTTTCTCATCTATTTCGGTGGATTTGGCGGTAGTTAAACTAGTTTTTTGAACAGCTATTGTTTTCTTTTGCACTGGAGCAACTGGGTTATTTTGAGGAGCGTTTTTCTTAGCAATTTCACTCCATTTGTTGGAAGAGTTTCTGGTTGTGTTCTCGCCATTGTATTTTTCGTCATTTCTCAGTTGAGATTGGTTTGATGAAGTGAAGGATTTCTGCTTGTTTAAATTACTACCACCAATGGATATAGTGGTCGAAGACTCCTTGGTAGTGTTGTTCAAGTTATTAATTGAATTTGTATGGCCTTCCATTAATGAGGGCAACTTTGGTTTTTCGAGAGTTGTATCCTCAATTGCATTGTGTTTACTAGCTATGGCCTGGACATCTTCCTTTTGAATTGAACTCTCGACAATTTGGGACTCTATGTTGACGTCTTTATTGCTACATTCCTCCGCTAAAGTTACGGCATTGTTGTTAATGTGATTCGGAATAGGGTTGACCATTTCTGTCACAGGCGTCTTCGTCATGAGCATCTCGTCAAACTTATTGAACGGGTCCTGGTAATTTTGTGTATGGTTCAAAATGTCCATTAATGTAATGAGCTGGTTGCACATCTGGCTAGTACTATTTGAGTTATCGTGGCTTGTAGAATCCCTGAACAATTGCAACGTTGGTTGGAAATATCCTTGAAGATACCACCCGGTCATGTCACTGCTTGAAAAAGGACCTTGTGTGTTGCCTTGAATGTCAATATATCTCCAGACTGGTGGTGAGAGAAAAGTGTTAACAAACCCGTATGTTTCCATTACTTTAGAGTTCTTGTTAGTTGGTGTGGGGGTGCCAACATCTTGATGTATAGACAATGGCGTCTTCGATACATGTGAGTGTGAATCGAACATATCGGTAGTGTTTTGAATTGTTGGAATATTGTAAAAGGGAGAGCTTAATTCTGCATGAAGATCATTTAAATTACCACTAGAATGCGCACTAAAATCTGGGAGTATTCCAGTATTGTCAATGTATCTTGTATGATTTTTGTTATTTGCTTTAAATATCATATCTGTGTTCAACAGCGGTTGTGAGCCATCTACATCCGATGCAGCATTCTTCGCATACGTTAAATTGTTTTTAGAGCCCTCTCTGTCCTGCACATGTAAATTTTGTAACCCATTGATGTTATCCAGTAGCGTTTGTGTCTGGATATATTTTTGTGATGAAGAAAAATCCATTTCACTGTGCTGTCAGTTACCACAAATATGAATAGAATTAAAAGAGTAATTTCAGTAAGTCACAGACACTTTTTCAATTTGGATTGTACTAGTAAATTATTTTCTATCCGATGAAAAGAATGTCCAATTGCAAGTCATGTATCTGATGTCAAGCACTGGCTATAACTCTAATTATGCTTACGATGCGATGCGATGAGCTACGCAAGCAAAAAAAGCGTACATCACTGCATAGACAATCGCAAAGAAAATTTTGAAAATGAAAAATTTGGCACCAAAATTTTTCAAATTCCAAGAGTCCCATTGCCAATAACTGTGTAGAGCATCTGTCACTGAAATGGGGATCACTAGCATTGGATTGGGCAAAGTCTAGAAATATTCTATGACGTCAATTTATGTCTGGTGCCGAACAATAACGGGATTTAAAAGCATTTAATTCAATTGAACCGTTTAAATTTTTAAGTATATTTTATTATTTTTACCTATTACACAGATACATATGTTGGGTTGTTTAAAAGATTTTTTTATCTATTGGAATCTCTTTATATACCAACCTTGCGTTCTATCTGTGTATGCACGTCATCACCGACCATGTTACCTGATAGCAGTCCGTTGTTTTCAGGGTAAATGTCCTCCCAGTCCACACTGGTCTCTTTGTTCATAAGTATATCGCGGTGAATTGAGCTCTGGCCCTGGGAGACAGGGTTGAAGTCGGTAGCATCCACTATCCCGATCTCCATCATACGTCTCATAGGCTCGGCAAGACCAAATATGTTTCTATATTGCTCCAGCTGTCTCCTATGCTGTGTCTCTTCCCAATTCTGTACACGGTGCATCAGAGGATGTCTATCGTTCAATTGCGATGACAATGGCACAGCACCACCTTCTTGCATTCTCAGCGTGTCCGGCAAACTGGCCGCATTAGACGTCACCCCTTGGCTCGTCGACACTCTATCCTGATGACCCTTTGGAACAATACTCATTCTATGCTCTTCTTCTTTTATACCTTTATGTAATCTTGCACTTACTAACTCTCTGACAAACCGATAGTATTATAATGGCCCAAATCAACGTTTCCAATATATACCAACTAGCATGTTACACCTGCCAGGCTCTATAACTTTCGGAAATTTGTGCGGGAAAGCCCAATCGCCACCAAAAATCAGCATAAGTAATAATGTACGTAACATAATGTATGATCTACGTTATCTATGATATCATCGGATCCAGAGTAATAAAGAATCTGAAGAACTGAATATTTAGACGGTTACCTTCAAGAGTGTATTTGGCCAGCAACTGTTGCTGTGCTTAGAGTTGAAATTATTTAGCGTTGATATTACCCCCAGTGACCCAAGAAATGATGGAAGTGTTGAAGCAGATAGAGATCCCAGGCGGTGGGCCGTGCACTTGTGGTGTTTTCAGTCGCGATGGACAATGGCTGGCGGTCGTGAGAGGCATTGAGGTGTATATTTATGAGACCTTGGGGTATCAATTGCGTGAGACATTGGTCTTGGAACACGCTGCTGGTGTGTCACAGATCTGCTGGTCGCCTGATGGCAAGTGCATTGCGTCTTGCTCCGATGACGTCACTGTTGTTGTGACACATAGACAGCTTGGGTTGTTACATAGACTAGTGGGCCATACAGCACCAGTTATATCTCTATGCTATAACAATAAAGGAAACTTGCTCTTTACTTCGTCAATGGACGAGAGTATCAAAGTTTGGGATGTGCTCACGGGCACTGTGATGAAGACAATGTCAGCACACTCAGAGCCCGTGGTATCCATTGATCTATCTGATAATGATGGGAGTATATTGAGCTCGGGCTCACACGATGGTCTTATTAGAATTTTTGACACAGCTACCGGCCATTGTTTGAAGACGTTGACTTACGATAAGGATTGGCAAAGTGAAACTGGTGTGGTGCCAATCGCTAAGGTGAAATTCTCCGCCAATACTAAGTATCTACTGGTTAAATCGTATGATGGTGTTGTGAAAATATGGGACTCAGTCTCGGGTGATGTTGTCCGAACGTTTAAACCATCTAATAAGAAGTATAACTTGACCCATTGCTGCGGTATGGACTTCATGTATCCACAGAGCACGCAATCTCCGTTGATCCTCAGCGGTTACGAGAAAGGAGAGATCTACTGTTGGGACTCAAACACAAAGGCTGAATTGCAAGTGTTGAAGATTGAAGAGTGTGACTCTGCGATTATAAGCATTGATTGCCACAACAACCTAATGTGCTCATTGTCTCTGGCAGGTAATTGCACGATCTGGAAATACGTTACTGAAACAACATAATGTTGTGTTTAGAGATTGAACTAAGTCCCATATCCTAATGGCTATTACTCATCTAATGTTCATCACTAAGCTGATTTCGGTGTTTATCTTCTCCATGTGCAAAAAGCCGAACCCGATGCCCTTGAAAAAAAACAAAAACTAATACCAAAATAGCTGGAAATTACAAGGATGAAAGGTAATAATGCCAAACTAAAGGTGACTACTAATTGAACTAAAATTTACTAGGTCGATTAAGATAACTATCTATTGTTCTATCTCATAACATTGATAGTCTATTGAAAAGTTTGTTCTGAGTGGTGGGTTGGTATGATTAACAAAGACAGGTGAAAGTTATGATGATGCTAAATAGATTGAAATGTTTGGGAAAAGGGCCGTTGAGGTTTTATTCAGTTCATTCAGATACGGCAGGAGCTACTAAGACTATTTTGGACTTGCAGCGGAAGTATGTGGAAAGGAAACCACTTACTATGTGTACAGCATATGATTTCATTACTGCAAGTTGGGTTCAGAAAGCGGATACAGATATTCTTTTGATTGGTGATTCCATGGGCATGACTTCCCTAGGGTATGATTCAACTTCATCGTTAACTTTAGATGAATTTAAATATCATGTCAAATCTGTCTGTAGAGCAGAAGGTCCGTCTTTTATTGTCAGTGATATGCCATTCGGAAGTTTTGAAACTAGCATAAGCCAAGGTATTCAAACGGCAATTGATCTAATGAGATCCAGCAGTAAAGTAAAATCAATGAAAATTGAGTCTGGTTCCTGTCATAGTGACCATCATACCTACAAGTTAATTGGCGAACTTTGTTCAAGAGGTATACCTGTGATGGGCCATATAGGTTTAACACCACAGCGACAACACTCATTGGGTGGTTTCAAAGTCCAAGCCAACAAGAGTGTGCAGGAAATACATGATCTTTTGGCATCTGCAAAGAAATTAGAAGAACTTGGATGCTGGGGCATCGTATTGGAATGCATACCTCAGAGAGTGGCTGGATTTATCACGAAAGCATTATCCATACCAACAATTGGTATAGGTGCTGGTAACCAGACTAGTGGCCAAGTCCTTGTTGTATCAGATTTGTTGGGCTTCCTGGATAGCACACCGCCAAAATTTGTAAAAGAATATGACAACTTGGGGCAACGAGCAATTGATAGCATCAAAGCATACAACTCAGATGTTACTACAAAGGCTTTCCCAGAAACTGGAAAACATAATTTCAAAATTAAAGAGGATATATGGAACCAATTCTTGTCGGAAGTAAAAGTTGATAAAACATAATGGTCAGTGGTTGTTGATTTGTACTAGCATTCATATACAGCATATCGTGGTAAAGGTTGTTGTTTTTCATGACCGGGATGACACTTTCTTCATTTACATGTAATAAATAAAGGCATCGAGTAAAAATGTAAATAATTATTGTATCTATTTATCATGACAATTGATCTTAAAAGTATTTAGAACGTATGTACATAGGCAAATATTACTTGAAGCCTAATATGTGGTGGAATTTTTTGAACCTGAGCTGTGTTTAAAGTGATTACTCGACGTGATCATCAAATACATTGAAGTATTGTGCAATCTCTTTGGTAACCCAAGGCTTCCATTCTAAATCCAAGTATGCAAGATGTCCACCAATGTCGGTTTCACAGTGAACCACGTGTGGATTCTGCTTCATTAAATCGAATGGAACACCTTCAGGGCCAACCACTGGGTCATCTCTAGCATTTATACTTAATAGTGGGATCTTAATGTTTGGCAGTCTGTTTATGGAGCTAGCAGACTTGTAGTAGTCCATTGCACTCTTGAAACCTAAGCAAGGTGCTGTGTAAGTGCTATCGAAATCGGCGATTGTCTTAAACTTGAATGCCTTTTGCAAGTTGGACTTGGTGAAGTTATAATACGATGGGTTTTTGACAGTTGGAGGGTGATCTGGTTCAGTACCTTCTGGGACTTCTAGTTCACCCATATTGACCTTAACCAATCTTACTAAGAATTGTGTAATGTTCGCTGAGAACAAGTTCTTTGACCACCAGTCATTGGAAGTCTTAACAGAAGACATGACCATATCCCAAGGGTTACTTAGAGTACATGCTGCTGACAATGGTGTGTTTTCACCTTCTTCACCTAGATAGTTTGCCAGCATGGTGGCACCGAAGGAGAAACCCACAGCGTATATCTTCTTGTTTGGGTGGTGGTTTCTTACCCTTTGCAAAAATTCACGCGTATCCCCAGTATGGAACGCAGTAAACAAGCTTCTAGTGGTAATCTTAGAACGAGCACAGCCTCTACTGTTCAAAACCGCAACTTGGAATTTACCACCGCCGATTCTAGACAGTTGTTGGGTTAGGGATCTGATAACCGGCTCATGAGAACCACCAGCCAAGCCATGCAGAACTAGCACCAATGGTCTGTCATCGCTGTGAACTTTTTGCAGTTCATTGTCTCTTAGGTATCTGGTACGTGGTTGCAAGCGCGGCCACCCTTCCGCGTGAGTATCGGCCTCGTCCTGCTTGAATTTCTCAACATCGAACTTCTTCGTGGTCTCGTTCAACTTATACTCGTTTTCCCAGTCTTTCATCACATAGTCCACGGTGCAAACACCTCCATCAGAGAACTTAACTATCTCTCTACCATAGAACACTTGAAACTCGCGGGAATAATCAGCGGATCCAAGGTACATGGTCTGCAAAATACCCGTAAACAGCGCAGGATTCAGCTTAAACTTAGCGTCGTTCTTCAACTCAGGAACATACTTGTTCAAAAACTCTTCGAATTGTAAGGGCTCCTCACCATTCTTCAACTGCAACTTGACAGTACCTTCATCATGCGTAACATGCTTGATAGTACCGTTATAACCCCAATTGAAAGGGTTGATCAATGGCCACGTATTCACCGACATACTGTTAATGCTCAATGTCCTGCGCCAAGGGAAAGACACGATCCTGAATGGCAAAAGGCCCCACTATTTATACTCGCTGCCTCGAGAAACAAAAAACGCTCATTGCATTTGCCAGCAGAGTTTGGCAGAGTTTGGCGTCATTTAGCTCCGCTGGTTCTCACCCCCTCCCCCTTTCTGCGTTAATTCCTCTGTGGTGATCATCACATCTCCCACAGACACAGAACACCCCGCAGCGCTAGTGTCCTCTGGACTCAGAAAAGCTACATTGCGATCTGGCATTGAGGATTCTGTGCGCTGGTTTCTCTGGCAAGTACTGCGACTCAGCCTCTGCTGGCCCTTCAGTGTTTACTGCCTGCGGTGATTGTCTGGGTGCATGTGCTGCAGGTAGTCTGTTGACTAAAATTGTAAATACACCACCTGCAATTGTCAGAGAAACAAGCGCAGAGATTTCGTGCTACACAAACGGATCCGTCTGCTTCTTCTTTTTGGCCCTTTCGCTGCGTGTTGTCGTGTAGCCGAGACTACTTTTCGGGATGCATGGTGTGGGATTGGTACGGTACTCTCTGAGCTCGGATTTTAGGAATCTGCATCCGATGCGGGTGTTTCTGTGGTGGGGCCGTGGGCTTTTTCCCTCCCGAATCCCTTTTTTGCCAAGTCCGTAACTCTTTCGTTGGCTGGTATGTATCACGTTCGGGTACATATGACCATAGACTCTGCCTGTGAACCATACCTTGATGGCTATGTTGGCAGGATTGTGAATGGATGTATGCATAATGCAGAACACAACTGTAAGTATAACTCGTTCTGGTATATTTTCTTTTCAGTTTCTCACCATATTTACTACATGGTTTTCTATGTACACAGGTTTTACAGGAATATTATTTTGTATGTTACGTTATCGGTTATGCTCTTACCTAGTCGATATCAAGGTTGATGTTCTGCACAATGGTGAGCTGGGTCTGTGATTTCGCCAGGAGCCTGTTGAAGAACGTCATGGACAGCGCGTTGCTGGCTCTCTTATCTTCGATTTCTCTCTTGATAGCACGCTTCTTCTCGACCACGGCCTCGCAAGAGGTGTATATCTCGCGGATGGGCACCTTCAGCACGACACGCACTTCCCGCGATATTCTCTCCGCGTTCTGGTGCACAAAGTCAAGCTCTTTCAATTTACGCTTGTACTTGCGCAACAGGTTGAGCGGAAGGGCTCTGGGCAGGTCGTGGATCAGGTACGCAACACCTAGCAAAGACGCCAGAATCAACAGGGGACTAGCAATTTTCTTCAGCGAGTTCACAGAGGTCAACCTCAGCCCATTATAGGCTATATTACTCATTAGCTTGCTACCACCAACGGAATAGATGGCCATGGTAGGTAATCTAGATGTGAACAGTAGTGATGGACGAGAAAAGTATTGCACCAAAGGATACTCTTTCAACCCCAGTATGCCAGGAACCGTCTTTTTGACTACAGCACCAGTTTTATCGGCAGTATTTTGGCTCTCCCCAGATGTCAGAAGTGGAACTGACAAACTCCATCCAATGTAGCTCACAAAGCTGGACCATGATGGTGCAAAGAAATCCATTATCGACATGCGCACGTTGATCTTCTTGCTTACTGTATGAATTCGTTTGGTAAACATGAGGTCGCTTTGGAAAGACCTCTCCTTCATAAATTCATCGCCAAGCTCTTGCTTCCCAAGGGACTCAAGTTCATTTACAGTTTTCTCAGTTTGCATCCTTGCAAATTGCTCGCTACTAATAACATTTGATTTGATCTTGTCCCTAATGCATTGCTCAGTAGAGAAAACAAAGTCGTGTATGCGTGATACACCTTGGTATGAAGGCAGTTCGTCATAAGTCAGTTCTAGAGAGCTATTTATCTGACTCTTTGTAAATTCGTAGCACGAGTAAATGGCATTTTCTGCAATGTGTTCTATTTTCATTGTTAGGTATCCAGTCTTATTTTGAGCTTCATTCAACACCGGTTCTAGCTCTTGAAGTTCCTTATCCAACTGTTTGTCCTCTTCTTCAAATAGCTTCAGGTTTGCTTTCGATATAATTTCAGCATCGGTCAACAACTTGGCAATATAAGTCTTCACAGGTAGCAACTTGGAAAGTGATCTTTTCTTCAAGACAAAGTTTCTTATGGAACTTTGTAAATGGTCAAAATCCGGGTCAGCTGAGTTGTATTCACCTCCATCATCACCTGGATCTGGATCACCATCTGGTCCATTGCCTGCTCTAGGAGAATTTATGTCAGATTCAGGACTAGAAATAAAATGCACAAACTCATTGGCCCTTTTGTGACTTTCGGGAGAAAGATCTTTTATTTGTTTTAGTATTAAATCCTTGCATCTTTGTTTGTCTCTTATCTTATCAAACTTCTTAACAACAAAAAACATGAACTTCTTTTCAGTTGAAGCAAGTGAAATGAATTCTTTAGCGGATAAAGTCAACTGGTTTTCGGCATTTACGACAAATATTACAAGGTCAATCTCTTCTTGTTTTGCCATAACCTCAGCTGTTTGAAGTGAGTCGATATTTAATCCTGGGGAATCCATTAACGAAATATCAACAATACCATTACGTAGCAAGCTCTTCTCTGGGGACACTTTGTCATCTTTAATGTATATCTTGAGTAAAACATATTTGTCATTTCTCTGTACTAATTCTGGTAGAGAGGACAGAGGAAATATGTCATATGTGGTTCGATTATGAATGTCATAAATAGCGGGTACATCTTTGACTGTTGTAGCTAAGCGAAGTGGTATTGCATGGACTTCTTCGAGATTATTGTTATCACGGGATTCTAGAATTTCACAAAAGACATTTGTACATGGTAGTTGATCTTCCGGTAATAATCTTCTCCTCAGCAGAGAGTTACAAAATGCAGATTTTCCGGTATTGACATCCCCTGTAATGAACACCTTTGAGGACATATCATCAAGTCTTATTTTCAATGAGCTTAAATGTTTCTTCGCTACCTGAACTTGAGAATGAAATAATTTAGCCAATGCCGCTTTGTCCAGATTGAAAGATTTGTCATGTTTAACTGTATAAGTACCTTCCAGTTTCAAGTGTGGTTGTAATACATTTAATTTATTCACATCATCTTCTTGGATTAAAAACATTGGTCTCTCTTCATTCTCCTGATCTATCTTATCAAGTAGATCGGAAACATGCGAGATGGCCTTTTGAAGAGTGGCTCTATTGTTATTATATGTCCATTGGCTTAACTGAGCTGAAAGCATGTTCTCGTTTGATGCCCTTCTATGGTGACTAGCAGACAAATCTTGATCCTGTTCATCTAGGATTAATTGGCCATCATTTCTTGAATAAGTGAGTTGAGAAGGTGGTGGTGTGACAAATGAATCATATGAATCGTCATTGTTTAAGCTTTCTAAAATCTCTTTTGCCGGGTCTTCTTCTTCTTCTTTGTTGCCATTCCCCTTGAAATTAATCTGTTTGGACATTATTAGCTGATGGGGCTGTCCAGTATTTATTATCCAAAACCACACACACGTTTGCTAATGTCACCTATTGAGGAAGAAAATGGTTGTAATCTGCTTTGTTGGTCTTAAATAAAGGAAGTAACTAGCAAGCCAAGCACTTAGAATAAATTTATTGGACTTGGTAGTACATAGAAATCATCCCAAAGTGTCATATTAATGCAACTTTCCCATACAAAGTTAAACTGTACAGGGCTATTTAGGGAACTGCCCCGAATTCATTAACTTTCTACTGGCTAATTAACGGTATATCCGATTGAGGTCACATGATCAAAACTATAAATTATTTAACAATTAGCAAACACAAAGAGGCATGCACAATCAAATAATATTTGAACTTATATAGGCAACTAACGAGTTTATATAGTACAGATATACTACCTTTTCGAGTCATTGTTACAGTTTTGTGGTGGAATTAATTAGTAATGAGCTGAATAGCAAATTTGCGGCAGCAGGGAAAATACACATAAAGGTAGTTTGATTTAAATATGCTGAACTCATCAAAACGTAGATTAAAATTCGTATTAATCCAATAGGAGTTGTAAATATATATATTAGATATTCAGGTATTGCGATAGCCTAGTTTTGAGGAAAGTTTTGATTTTTTTACCATAATTTGTTTAAGATTATTTACCATAATAGCAGTAACGGATGAGCACCTCCAGCAACACTAGCGGTGAGTGTTCGCCCTTTTCCATTACAGACAGTATTGTAGTACAAGCTACAGATGATAATGCTGATAAGATTTTACAAGAGGTGGATTTAAGTGATCCGAATATTGATAAGAACGACACTTTCGAACTAAGACAACAAGTATCAATTAAAGAGAGCCCCCTTTATTATTTAAGAGATATACCATACTCGGCTTACACAAGTTTTCAGGTCTCTCTAATTTTCCTTATTGTCATTTATAATGGCTTCTTAGGACCATTGGCAGGTAACGTCTTTATACCTGCTCTGCCGCTGCTGCAAAAGGAATTTAACGTTTCTGAAACAACCATAAATGCTACGGTATCAGTATTCATGGCAACATTCTCCATCTCACCATTATTTTGGGGTGCCCTCGCAGATAAAGGAGGCAGAAAGATATTATATATTATTTCAATTTCTTTAATGGTCATAATAAATATTCTATTGGCAAGTGTCCCAAAAAAAATTGGATCTTTGATATTCCTAAGAATTATTCAAGCTTTTGCATCAAGTTCCGTAATTTCACTAGGAGCAGGGACAGTGGCTGACTTGACACCACCAAAAGATAGAGGTAAATCCATGGCATATTTTATGTTGGGTCCCAATTTGGGACCCATTTTGGCGCCTATAATTGCGGGGTTGATATTATTGGATAACAATAACTGGAGATGGTTATTTGGATTCCTTTGTATAGTGAGCGGATTAGGTTTGATAATGGTGATTCTCTTATTACCTGAAACACTGAGATGTATAGTTGGTAATGGAGATCGACAATGGGAGAATTGGAGCCAAAATGAGAATGATATGTCGACACAACCTGTAGACTTCTCATCACCGATTTCAAGGTGGTCATTTGTGTCAGATATTGGATTCCTGAATCCAATAACTCAAGATTCAATTTTTAAAGGTCTTTATCCACACCCACCAAAGTTTTCTGTTTGGACATATCTTCGTATTATGACCTTCCCGCCCGTAATATTAACATCCATCGCGAATGCATTGTTATTTTGCACATACTATAGTATAAGTGTAACATTGTCTCATTTTCTTGCAACTGAATACTCTTATTCTAATCTTAAAATAGGTGCATGTTATGTGTGTCCTGGTGTCTGTATGTTGTTAGGATCACAAATTGGTGGGCATTTATCTGATTCTATGAGAAAGAGTTGGAAGAAAGAGAACTATAATACAGAGTATCCTTTGGAATTCCGTTTAATATTGACTGTTTGCGGAGTTCTGTTAGCAATTGGCGGGTCAATTGGGTACGGCTGGTGTATTCAATTTCACTACCATATCTCGGCGGTACTTGTCTTTGCTGGTCTAATGGCATTCGGACTAACATGGTGCAATAATACAATTATGACATATCTGTCTGAGTTACTCTCCTTAAGAGTATCTAGTGCCATTGCAGTTAGTAGCTTTTTTAGAAATATTGCAGCAGCAATAAGTTCAGCACTAATTGCAAAACTGTGCCAAAAAATGGGTATTGGATTTTGTTTCTTAGGTTTGGGTTTGATTAACCTTGTCTCTTTGTTTTCGATATTGGTATTGATTAATAATAGAAATAAATGGGTTAAAGACAGTTTCTGAAACTTATAATTTCTAAGGGGCCTTCAATGAATTCTAAGTTTAAAATTTAGTGTCAATCTATTGCATTTTTCCTTGCAAGTTTATTAAGGATATATAGAGATCAAATAATTAAAAATTATACATAATTATAATATGGTGATCAAAAAATCAAGTAATACTTCTGAATAACATCTTCAGTTTAGGTTATTTATCAACATTCCGTTACGAACTAGATGTTGTAGATCATTCACTAATGATATGGCACCTATTTTCTTAGTTTTATATGAAGTATATCAGTATTATACTGAAATATATATACTCACGGTCGTGATAGGATTTATGTATAGAAAAGTGGTTGATAATTTAATTGGGATGCTTTAAAGATATTAAGATTATTGAATACTAAGTCAAACAAAAACAAAAATAAATTCTTTCAAGAATTTATTGATATATGTAGACATTTACTTTAAGCCTTCAAAGAAGAAGCTCTTCTCTTTCTGGTTTCAGCCTTTTCAGCCTT